>Ga0182018_10000912_pt1 | contig 36363 bp, 27 predicted proteins | sample 812P2MmetaG_FD_120490 | JGI IMG/M metagenome (GOLD analysis project Ga0182018, IMG submission 120490) | Permafrost microbial communities from Stordalen Mire, Sweden - 812P2M metaG | ecosystem: Environmental > Terrestrial > Soil > Wetlands > Permafrost | place: Sweden: Stordalen | collected...
CGGACACGTGAACCGAGAGCGATGGCAAGAAGTGAAGCAGGTGCTCGCCGGCGCGCTGGAGCGGACGCCTGACCAGCGAAGCGCCTACCTGGACCAGACGTGCAGCGAACCGTCCTTACGTCGCGAGGTCGAATCGCTAATCGCCGCGCACGAACAAGGGGACAGCAGTTTCATGGAGCGTCCGGTGGCAGGGAGCAACGAGGTGTTGAAGCCCGGCACAAAGCTGGGTTCGTACGAAATCCTCGCGCGCATCGGTGCGGGCGGAATGGGCGTGGTGTACAAGGCACGGGACTCGAAGCTCGGCCGTCTGGTGGCACTGAAGTTCCTTCCAGAAGGCGCCCTGGCGGACCAGTCAGCTCGAACCCGACTGCAGCGCGAGGCGCAAAACGCTTCCGCGCTGAACCACCCGAATATCGCCACGATCTATGAAGCCGGTGAAGAGAGCGGCCAAGTTTACATCGCGATGGAGCTGGTGGAGGGGCGGCCGCTGAAGGAGATGGTGCCGCGCGACGGGATGGCGCTGGAGACAGTTTTGCGCTACGGGATGCAGATCGCCGCGGCGCTGGCGCACGCCCATGAGCGCGACATCGTGCACCGCGATCTGAAAACGGCGAACGTGGTGATCACGGCAGATGGTCAAGCGAAGGTGCTGGACTTTGGATTGGCGAAACGCCTGTCCGCCGAGGAACTCACAGATGTTACGCGCTCGCTGGGACCGGTGACAAAAGCCGGGACGGTCGTGGGAACGCTGCCGTACATGGCGCCGGAAGTATTGCGGGGTGAACCCGCGGACGCACGAACGGACCTGTGGGCGTTTGGGATCGTGCTCTACGAGATGGCCACGGGCGCGCTGCCTTTCAACGGGCAAACGCATTACGAATTGAGTTCGGCGATCCTGCGGGAGCCGCCGACGCCGTTGCCGCAGCACGTGCCCGCGGGCTTGAGGGCCATCGTTCAACGCTGCCTCGCGAAAGAAATGGGGCAGCGCTACCAGCGAGCCGCCGAGGTGCGAGCGGCGCTGGAGGCGGTGGGGTCCGACACCGCGATGCCTATCGTGGCTCCGGCCGCGCGCCCACGCAGGCATTGGCTGGCCGCAGGCATCGGGTTAGTGGCCCTCCTGATTTTGCTCGCGGGCGCCGTCGAATTTTTTCGGTCGAAGCAATCCGTTCCGCTAACTCCATCGCAGCAGGCTTGGGTGCAGATAACCAATTTCGTTGATTCAGCCGTTTCGCCAGCGCTTTCGCCGGATGGCCGAATGCTGACTTTCATCCGCGGACCCAGCACGTTCTTCGGTCCCGGCCAGATCTACGTCAAGCTTCTGCCGGACGGCGAATCCGTGCAGCTGACGCGCGACAACCTGGAAAAGATGAGCCCGGAGTTTTCTCTCGACGGCTCGCGCATCGCGTATACCACCTTCCTGGGGATCTGGGATACGTGGCAGGTGGCGACGCTGGGCGGTGAACCGCAGCGGATGTTACCGAATGCCTCCGGGTTGACATGGGTTGACAGCCAGCATGTGCTGTTCTCCGAGCTCAAGGAGGGCATGCACATGGCATTGGTAACGTCGAATGAGAGCCGCGCCGATCTCCGCGACGTCTATGTGCCTCCACGAGAACGGGGCATGGCCCATCGTTCCGCCATTTCACCGGATCACAAGTGGGTGCTTCTAGTCGAAATGGACAATGGCGGATTTCTGCCTTGCCGACTCGTTCCCTTCGACGGCAAGTCCGCCGGAAAGCAAGTCGGACCGCCAAACGCGGGATGTACATATGTCGCATGGTCTCCTGACGGAAACTGGATGTACTTGAGTTCGGATTCAGGCGGGCGTTTCCACATCTGGCGGCAGCGCTTCCCGGACGGCGAGCCACAACCAGTGACTTCCGGCGCCACGGAAGAAGAAGGCATAACAATCGCACCCGACGGGAGTTCTCTGATTACCTCCGTCGGACTGGCGGAAAGCACTGTCTGGGTGCACGATGACAAAGGCGAGCGGCAAATTTCCTCGGAGGGTTTCGCGCAATACCCGCGATTTTCTCCCGACGGCAAGAAATTGTATTACCTGGACAGTCCTCACGGGTCATCGGGCAAATTTTCGAGCGGAGAGCTCCGGGTCGTGGATCTCAAGACAGGAACAAGCGATCGCCTGCTCCCCGGCTTCCTGTTGTCCACCTACGATATATCCGTTGATGGGCGTCGCATCGCATTCTCCGCGGCCGATGAACAGGGGCATTCGCACTTGTGGCTGGCCTCGCTGGATAGTCGTTCGTCTCCCCGGCAGTTTCTATCGTCCGCTGACGAAGATTCGCCCGTATTTGGCCCGAAGGGTTACTTGTATTTCAGGGCGGCCGAGGGGCAGCTGAACTTCCTGTATCGCATGAAAGAGGATGGCAGCGAGCGGACAAAAGTGTCACCCGATCCCATTCTTGAGATGGAGAACGACTCCGTATCCCCCGACGGGCAATGGGTGCTCGTAACGCGCGCCGTCTCGGGGGATGAAAACGTGTCGTTTGCTACGGCTGCCGTCCCGGTCGCGGGTGGGGCTCCCGTTCCGGTCTGTCGTCGCGTGTGCAGGGCAGGATGGATTCCCGGCCAGCGACTGTTCTTCGTATCGGTGGAATCGTGGATGGCGGGTAACAAGACATGGCTCTTGCCGGTTTCGAGCGACGGGAACCTGCCCGCCCTGCCGCCCGCCGGGATTGAAGCGGAAAAGTCCAACATCAAGGGAGCGAAGTTCCTGGACGGCGAGGTGATTCCGGGGCCGGCGCCGGGACTTTACGCGTTTTCACGCAGTGGCGTGCACCGCAATCTTTACCGCATACCATTGCAATGAGACGCGCTTTGCGTTGGATGAAAGAGCAGCGCGGCGCGCCGAAGCGAATGCCCAGAAAGGCCAGGAGCCCCACCCTCGCGAAACGAGGATGGGGCACCCTAAAAACCGAAAAGGGCGGAGCAAGAAGCGCCCCTACGGGCATGCGTACGCGAGCGCGAAGAGAGGTCCCTCGGCGGGCATAGCGCGTCCGCCTCGGGATGACGATCCTGGTCGGATCGTCACTTCTTCGCGGCGGTGTAGTTGTCGGCGGCTTGCGCCCAGTTGACTGTATTCCACCAAGCTTCGATGTAGTCGGGGCGCTTGTTCTGATACTTGAGGTAGTAGGCGTGTTCCCACACGTCGAGACCGAGGACGCCTTTGCCGCCGTCCATGATTGGATTGTCCTGATTCGGCGTTGATTCGATGGCGAGCTTGCCGTCCTTGACGAGCAGCCAGGCCCAGCCGGAGCCGAAGCGCGTGGTTGCGGCCGCACCGAACTTCGTTTTGAAATCGGCGAAGCTGCCGAACGCGCTCTTGATCGCGGTTCCGAGGTCGGCGGAGGGTTCGCCGCCGCCGCCCTTCTTCATCAACTTCCAGAACATGGAGTGGTTGAGATGGCCGCCGCCGTTGTTGCGCACGGCGGTGCGGGTGGCGTCAGGAACTTTAGAGAGCTGCGCGAGCAACTCTTCGATCGAAAGCTTCTGAAGATCGGGGCTGGATTCCAGAGCCTTGTTGAGATTGGTGACGTAGGCGGCGTGATGCTTGTCGTGATGGATCTCCATCGTCTTGGCGTCAATGTAGGGTTCAAGCGCGTCGAAAGAATACGGGAGAGGCGGAAGTGTAAAACTCATTTGCGGAGCGGCTCCTTGTGCCGAAGTGGCTGTCATAATGTACCTCCTGAATTTCGGTTACTGCGCCATAATTATACGCGCCTTTGCCGGGAAGCGTGGAATACAGCAAATTCCCCGGGCCGCTGGGGATGAGGAGGTCTTCATGCCGTCCGTCGAGCACGTGGAAAAGCATTTCACGGCCACTGCAGCTGTACGCGATATCGTGATCGGAATGGCGGACGGACTTACGGTTCCGTTCGCGCTCGCGGCCGGGCTGACGACTGCCGCGGCCGCCTTGACCAGAGGAACGGGAATCATTGTCACCGCCGGATTCGCTGAAATTGCAGGAGGCTCGATCGCCATGGGACTCGGCGGGTACCTGGCTGCGAAAACGGATACGGAGCACTACGCTTCGGAACTGGAACGCGAGTATCGCGAAACCGTGGAGCTGCCGGAAATCGAAACGGAGGAAGTGGCGAAAGTCTTCCGCGAATACGGACTGACCGAAACGCAAATGGCGCCTATTGTCACGGCGATTACGGCCGATCAGAAAAAGTGGGTTGATTTCATGATGCGCTTCGAGCTGGGACTGGAGCCGCCGGACCCAGCGCGGGCGGCACGCAGCGCGGTGACCATCGCCGGGTCGTATATCGTCGGCGGTTTGATTCCTCTGGCGCCGTATATCCTGATGCATGAAATTCTTCCGGCGCTTTGGGTATCCATCGGCGTGACGCTGCTGGCGCTTTTTGTTTTCGGCTCGATCAAGGGGCACTTCACGGGAGTGAAGCCGTGGCGCGCGGGGATGCAAACCGTGGTTGTCGCCGGACTTGCGGCCGCAGCGGCGTTTTTGCTTGCGCGGCTGATCAGTTGACGGTCATTAGTTGACAAAGCTACACTTACATTCGCTGCGTCGCGTTCGAACGAATCGTACTAATTCCGCCTGGTACTCTGTTTCGCGAAATTGATGGAGGCTTCGTAGACCTTTAACGGCTGTTTTGCATCTATACTAGTAGGACCTTACGGTGGTTTGTCCTCAGCCGCGCGGCGCGGAAATTCGTTGCGGCAGTCTGTAAGGTACGAATCGCCGGGAACTTCGTCTAATGCACTCATAACCCTCGATAGCTCCGACGAGCGCCGAGGGACGAAAAGGAGACAGCCATGAAGAGCAGTTACTTACACGTTCCCCGCTGGATCGCGACGGCCGTAGTTCTGGTGGCGCTGATCGGCGGAGGAGTTCTCGCACTCGGATTTAGAAATTGGTCGGGCCATGAAGTCTTCGGCGCATCGAATCTCGCGCTGACGATGGCGCGAAGCTCGACTCCGGTGTCGCTCGGAAGTTTCAGCAACGGTTTTGCGTCCGTGCTGAAGCCCGCGCTTCCCGCGGTCGTGAACATTCACACGTCGAAGGTCGTCAAGTCGAGGGCGTCGCAGATGATGCCGTTCTTCAACGACCCGGCGTTTCGGCAATTCTTCGGCGATCAGTTCGGGCAGGGCCAGGGCCAGGGCCAGGGGCAGCAGCAACAGCCGCAAACGGAGCGGGAGCAGAGCCTGGGTTCGGGCGTAATCATCACTTCCGATGGAATGATCGTAACGAACAATCACGTGATCGAAGGCGCGACGGACATCAAGGTGGACCTGAGCGACAAAAGAGAATTTCAAGCCAAGCTGATCGGCACGGATGCGAAGACGGATATCGCCGTCCTCAAGATCGAAGCATCGGGTCTGCCCACGCTTGCGATTGGTGATTCCTCGAAGCTGCAGGTCGGCGACATGATCTTCGCCATCGGCGAGCCTTTCGGATTGGAAGGGACGGCCACGATGGGAATCGTCAGCGCCACGGGACGGGGAGGTCTGGGCATCGAGAACTACGAGGACTTCATCCAGACCGACGCACCGATCAATCCGGGCAACTCCGGCGGGGCCATGATTGATTTGCACGGCGACCTGATCGGAATCAACACGGCAATTCTCAGCGGCGGAGGCGGCGGAAATCAGGGCGTCGGCTTCGCCATACCAATCAATATGGCGCGTTCGGTGATGGATCAGATCGTCGGCCACGGCAAGGTCGTGCGCGGCTATCTGGGCCTGTTTCCACAGGACGTGACGCCCGCGCTCGCGAAGGAATTCGGGCTGAGCAAGCCCGGCGGCGCACTCGTCAGTGGATTGAAACCCGATGCTCCAGCGGCGCACGCCGGACTGAAGAACGGTGACGTCATTCTCGAGCTCAACGGCCAGCCTGTGGAATCGGCCAATGACTTGCGCTTGCGCATTTCCCAAGCCGCTCCGGGATCGAGCGTGAAGCTCCAAGTCTCGCGCGAAGGCAAGACGCAGGAAATGAACGTCACCCTCGGTGAACTTCCGCCGGACAAGTCCGCGGAGGAAGCGCCGGGTGAGAGCACTGGCGGCGGGCTCGATGGCGTCAATGTACAGGAGTTGACTCCAGACGCCATGCAGGAGCTGCAACTGGCTCCCGGAACTCGCGGCGTAGTGGTAGAGTCCGTGGATCCCGCAAGCGGGGCCGCTGCTGTCGGGCTCCAGCGGGGGGACGTGATCCAGGAAGTCAACCATCAGCCCGTCCACAACATCACAGAGTACAAGCAGGCGCTCACTGCCGCAGGCAAGCAGCCGGTGCTCCTGCTGGTGAACACGGGCGGCCAGACGCACTACGAAGTGATCGAGTCGCGCTAACTGCGGGCTCGCGAATCAGACAGCGCGGCGGAGCACGGTGCACCCAGCATCTGTGCTCCGCCGGGCTGGCATTAATCGCACACGGAAGGCGCAAACTCGATGAGAGCCTTCATGGGCGTTTTGGGCACGTCGGTGCGCATCCCTGTATTCCGGATCGCATCGCAACCGATACCTTTTCGCCGTGTTAGATCCAGCGTGGGAGTGTTTCAAAAAAGCAGGTCGGAGTTCCGATTTTGATCAAGAACACGGACAGAGATGCCGCGGCGGGCGTTAGTTGCCTGATGGCTTGGGTTATCGCTTTCAGCACGACCGGGAGTAGAATAGTACTTGAGTTCTATTCGCCCCGGCCTGTCGTTCTAGTACTTAAGTAGTGTGCGGGGATTTGTGTCGTCGCTCAACAGACAGCCTATTACGACGTTCGGGGTGAAAGTTATGGCACCGGTAAAGAATAGACCTGTATTTAAGGAGGCGCTGCTCCCGGAGGGCAAGAAACGCTGGGGTTCATTCAGCGCGGGCCTGGGACTGGAGTGCTTCGCGCTGGTGGCCGTGATTGTGCTGCCTCTGCTGATCCCGCAGAAATTCGAGGCGGCGCAACACTATTGGGTCACGCCAATCGAGGCGCCGGTCATTCAACCCTGGAAGCCGCAACCGCCTCCTCCGAAGCCCGTGGTCATGAAGCGGGAAATCGTGAAGGAAATCCCCAAGCTTGAAGTTGTCGAAGTGCCCAAACCGAAGATTTATAATCCAGTGATCAGCACTCCTGTGGTGAAACCAGTGGCGGTGAAGAAGGTTCAGGCTCCGGACATGACGGAGGTCGCGAAGGATTTTCCGAACCCGTCGCTGGGGAGTTCGGCCATTCCGACTTTGAGGAAGCCCCGCGAGCAGGTTCAGACGGGCGGCTTTGGCGACCCGAACGGAGTTCCGACCAACGGAAAAACGGACCGCAATGTGAATATCGCGTCGGCGGGCAGTTTTGACTTGCCGACTGGCCCGGGCGTCGGAAATGGCACGGGCGGCGCAAAGGGAGCCAAGGGCGTAGTAGCCAGCACGGGTTTTGGCAACGGTGTTGCAGTGGGGGGTTCTGGCGGCGGGAATCACGGCGCCGTGCAGCAGGGAACGTTCGATGTGAAGGCCGCCGACGCTCCGAAAGTGAAGCAGGCGGCTGCGGTTTCGAACACGAAGCCAGTGGAAATTCTTTCCAAGCCCAACCCGATTTACACAGAAGAGGGCCGGGCCAAAAAGATCGAAGGGGATGTGCTAGTGCAGGTTGTCTTTACGGCGACGGGCGAAGTGAAGGTCGAGCGGGTCGTCCGGGGACTGGGCTATGGCCTGGACGAAGCAGCGGAGACGGCAGCGCGTCAGATTCGCTTCCGGCCAGCTTTGCAAGACGGGCAGCCGGTTGATTTTCCCGCGACCGCACGTATCACATTTGAACTGGCGTACTGATTGGCGTACTGAAAGGGGAATGGAATGCGCATCTGGAACAACTTCTCTATATCGATCATCCTTTTGGGCGCTCTCACAGGTGTGGCCGGCGCGCAGACGAGGCAGACGGCTGACCAGACTCAGCCGCAGCCTGGGAACTCAATCGACAGCGCGGTTACGACAGTGAACCAGGCGATCGACCGAATGATCGCGCGCGAGCACGATGAAAACGCCACGATCCGCCGTTACAACCCGATCATCGAGACCTACATTCAGGACATGAAGCCCGACGCGAACCTGGGTTCCATCCCGGTGAAGGACCACTACTTTCTAGGCCAGGCAAACCTTTCGAAGGGCGTCGTGGACACCTCGATGCTCGATAAGAAAAAGGGAAAGATGGCCGAGTTGAACCCGCTCTCGCACGTCTCGGAGTACTTTACGTCTTCGTATGTTCCCGAGGGTTTTCTCCAGATGATCTATCTGGACACGACTTTTTTCGACCGGCAGCACTACCAGTTCGACTATGTCGGCAGGGAGTTTCTGGGCGAAGTCCGCTGCCTGGTGTTTGACGTGACGCCGCTGCCGAAGTCGGGCCGTGGGCGTTTCAAGGGCCGCGTGTGGGCCGAGGATCAGGGCTACACGATCGTCCGCTTCAACGGCGTGTACACGCCGCTGGCGGGAATCAACAGCTTCAACCTGCACTTCGATAGCTGGCGTTTGAACGTCCAGCCGGGACTTTGGCTGCCCGCTTTTGTTTTCAGCCAGGAATCGCAACTGAAGGATTTTGTCGGCAACGACGTCCGCTTCAAATCACAGACGCGTTTGTGGGGTTACGATCTGAAGAACTCCGGCCGCGAAGAGGAATTCAGCCAGCTGACGATCGAAGCGGCGACGGCCATCACGGATCAGACGACCCAACAGCAGGACCGCTCACCGATCGAGGCGGAACGCGAATGGCAGCATCAGGCGGAAATCAACGTCCTGCAGCGCCTGCAGCGCACCGGTTTGCTCGCGCCTCCGAATGAAGTGGATAAAGTCCTCGAGACCGTCGTCAACAACATCGAAGTGACGAATAATCTCGACATCCAACCGGAGATTCACTGCCGCGTGCTGCTTACCGGCACGCTGGAGTCTTTCTCCATCGGCCACACGATCGTATTGAGCCGCGGTCTGATTGACGTGCTTCCGGACGAAGCGAGTCTCGCCACCATGCTGGCGCAGGAGCTGGCCCAGATCATCGTGACGAAGCCTTCGACCGACCAGTGGGGTTTCAACGACACCACGAACGTCTCGACGGTCGAAGCGTTGAACCATTTTTCGTTCCGCGACACTCCGGCGGACATTGCAGCCGCGAACGCGAAAGCGGTCGAGCTGCTGAAGAACTCTCCTTACAAGGACAAGCTCGGTCCCGCGACTCTGTTCCTGAAACAGCTCGACGCGGAATCGAAGGAACTGCCCGCGCTGATCAATCCTCATCTCGGCAACGGCGTGACTCTGGGCAGCGCGTTGTCAGCCACGGGTCCGGCGCTGCAACCTGATAAAGTTGATCAGATCTCGGCGCTGCCAATCGGCGCACGCGTAAAGCTCGATCCCTGGACCGACCGCGTGGAGCTGCTCAAGTCCAAGCCGGTCGCCCTGCTTTCAGCGCGCGAGAAAATGCCTTTCGAGGTGACGCCGTTTATGCCGTTCCTCACCCGCTATCAGAGGCCCGGTTCCGGCGTAGTGGCCGATCCGGCCAAAGCGGACCTGGCGAAGAAGGATCAACAGCAGCAGCAACAACAGCAATAACGGTCCTAAGCCAACCAACTCGGTTTCGACAGGCCCGGCGGGGGATCATTCTCCCGCCGGGTTTTTTTGTGGCATGGCGGAGCCCTGCCCCAAGTAGCGCAGCCACGCCGCACGCTATTCGGCGATAGGACACCGCCACGCAGCGATCGCATTTTCTACGATACAATGATGCAGGGGACGGAATGATCCATCGCGTTGTCTTTCATAACGGCCGCATGCTGCCCATCGAAGAAGTGCGGCTCTCGCCGGGGCAGGCTGGTCTGATGAGCGGCTGGGGGCTTTTCACCACGATGCGCATCATCGAAGGAATCCCATTCGCATTCGAGCGGCATTGGAAGCGCCTTTCGCGCGACGCCCAGAAAATACACTGTCCGTTCCCATTTTTGGAGGAGACGGTTCGCGGGCAACTGAACGAAGTTCTGCGCGCGAATCACGTGCGGGAGGGATGCGCGCGAATTTACGCGATCTACAACCAGGTTGGCTTCTGGCGCAGCGACGAGGATATGCCCGTTGCGGACTTGCTGATTTGTTCGTCCGATCTGCCTCCGCACCGCGAGCAGGTGCGACTGGCGCTGCGCGAACATGGACGCCATGCGGCTTCGCCGCTGGCCGGCGTGAAGGTCACGTCGTGGCTCAACAACGTGTGGAATCTCTACGAGGCGCAGCAGGGAGGCTACGACGAAGTTGTGCTGCTCAACGAGCGCGGGGAAGTGGCGGAATGCACGGCCGCCAATATTTTCTGCGTCCGCGAGGGACGGGTGCTGACGCCGCCGCTTTCTTCCGGGTGTCTGGAAGGCGTGACGCGAGGCGTCGTGCTTGAGATCGGCGCTGGTGCGGGCGTGCCCGTGGAAGAGCGCACGCTGCGGCCCGAGGACCTTTATTCCGCCGACGGAGTGTTTATCTCCTCGACCAATCGCGGCGTGATCGCTGCCGGCGAGATTAACGGCCACAAGATCGCGACGGCGCCGATTCCGATGATGCAGAAGCTTGAAAAAGCGTTCTCCGCATATGTGCGCGAATATGTCGAGTCGCGCACCGCCGCGTCCGGCAAGCGCTGAGCTACTAAGTCCGCGCGCCTCAGGGGCTAAAGCCCCGATACTTTTTGCGGGTTTTATGTCGGAGCTAAAGCTCCGACTCCCTAAGAACCGCTCACGAGATTAGCGCTCGCTAGTGGACCAGAAAGCCTGCGGCGCCGATGGCTATGCCGAGAAGTCCCAGCACCAATCCCAATCCCCAGAAAATGCGTTTGCGCGTGAGCAGCGTGATCGAGCAGATCACGAGCGCGGCTTCGAGCAGCACTTCGCCGAGATCGAAACGATCCGCGCGGCGGCCTTCGCGCTTTACGTCGTCCTGAGCCTTTTTCGCTTCGGCTTCGATGTCCTTCTGATCGTCGCGATAGCGCTCTACTTCCTTCGCGTACTTTTCCTTCACCTTTTCGACCTGATCGGAGTTTTGAAGCGAGAAGACGGAAAGTTCGTCGAGGAAGAGCTCGTAGGTGTGGCGGCGAATGTCCTTGGCCTGATAGTAGGCCCATTGGTCGGTGGCTTCGGTCTGGTGGAGGAGTTCTTCGGTGTGGGCGCGATGGCCGAGCAGCGAAACCGCGGCGACCAGGACGGCGAGAATCGCCATGGTCACCGTCACGGGCGCGAGGCTTTCGTGTTCGGATCCCGCTTCCGCGTTCTCCTGCAACTCCTGGAGCTCATCCGGCATTCTCGATCCTCCGTCAGGGAATTAGTGCGGTAGTGCGCGCAAGAGAATAGCAGAATTCATCCAGCCCGGGCCATTGCCCGCGTCAGCCACAAGAAAGATTTTCCTCAGGGACTAAAGCCCCATCGTGTTGCGCCGTTTATGTTGGAGCTGAAGCTCCGACCCCCTAAAGTACAAGATGATGATGAACGCCCAAAGGTCAGACTAGGGCTCGACCAGCCCGTGGCGCGGCTACCGCCATTTGACGTGATCCGGTACAATCCCGTGGGGAATGATTCGAGGGGGTGATTCCATGACTGAGCTTGCCAGCAAGAATTGCGTCCCGTGCCGCGGAGGAGTGCCGCCGCTGGCCGGCAAAGAGCTCGAAGCGCTCGCGCAGCAGGTGCCGCTGTGGAAGGTCGTGGACGGGCATCACATCACGCGCGCGTTCAAATTTCCTGATTTTCTGCAGGCGCTTGCGTTCACGAACAAGGCCGGCCAGCTTGCCGAGGCGCAGGGGCATCATCCCGATATTCTGCTTTCGTGGGGCAAGGCGGAAATCACCACGTGGACGCACAGCATCAATGGGCTGAGCGAAAGCGACTTCATTCTGGCCGCCAAGATAGACAAACTCTGATCAGGTTTTAGTGTGGCGCCCGCTTGGCGCCAGCAGGGCGATTTCGGAAACGACTCGCGGCAATCGAGGGAACGACACATGGGCAAGGTTACAGGCGGAGAGCTGGTCGTACGGACGTTGATGAAGGCGAACGTGAAGAATATCTTCGGGCTGCACGGGGCGCATCTGGAGGCGATTTTTCAATCGTGCCTGGATCATCACATTCCAATTACCGATACGCGCCATGAAGTGGCCGCCGGGCACGCAGCTGAAGGCTATGCGCGCGCGACGCGCACGCTGGGTGTCGCGATGGTGACTGCGGGGCCGGGCTTCACGAACGTGATCACCTCGATTGCGAATGCATATCTCGATCGCACGCCGGTGCTTTTCATCACCGGATCGAGCGGGCTGGGCGATGCGGAGACCAATACGCTGCAATCGGGGCTCGATCAGGTCGCGGTGGCAACGCCCATCACGAAGTGGGCGCATCGGATTACGGTGACGCAGCAGATTCCACGCCTGGTGGCGCAGGCGATTCGTATGGCAACGTCGGCACCGATGGGGCCAGTGCTGCTGGATATTCCCGCTGACGTACTGGGCGCGCAGATTGAGGAAGATTCGGCGCCGATTCCCGAGCGAGTGCTGGTGGATTCGCCCGCGGCGCCGCAAGCGCGCGCGATTGACGAAGCGATCCAGCTGCTGAAGAGCGCTGCGCGGCCGGTGATCATGGTGGGCGTCGGCGCATATTTTTCGGATGCCGGCGAAGAGTTGCAATCGTTCGCTGAGGCGACGGGAATTCCCGTCTTCTCGGATTTTCAGGCGCACGGATTGCTTGCGAGCAGTCACCCGCTCTACGGCGGCACGTATCACAAGATGGCGGATTTGTCCTCGGAGGGTCAGCGGTCCGATCTGGTGCTCGCGCTGGGAGTTCGCTTCGGGCTTTTCACGCTGGGCATGAGCGATCTGGTGGTTCCGCTCGCGGCGAAAATTATTCACGTGGAAACCGATCCGAAGGAAATCGGACGCTTGCGGCAGGTGGCTGTGGGGATTGTCGCCGACCCGCGCGAAACCTTGCGCGCGCTAAACGCACGGGCGAAATCGGAAAAATGGCCGGACCGCAGCCGCTGGCAACAGGCGGTGCGCAACGCCAAAGTGGAACGTTGCAAGCGCTTGCAAGCCGACCTGAATCGCGCGGCGCCGCCCATTCATCCGCTACAGGCGGTTTCTGCTATCGTGGACAATATCGCGGAGGATACGATCGTCATCGGCGACGGCGCGGAGGCGTACCACTGGATGAACGAGGTGATTCGCCAGAATCATCCCGGCAGCTATATTACGCACGGGTTTCTCGGTTCGGTTGGATTCGGGCTGGGCTTGTCGCTCGGCGCGCAGGTGGCGCATCCGAAGCGGCCGGTGCTGTTACTCGTGGGAGATGGCGCCATCGGGTTCACGATCGCTGAATTCGACACGATGGTGCGACACAAGCTGCCTATCGTGGCCGTGGTGATGAATAATCACAGCTGGGCGGCGTCGCAACATTTTCAGGAGATTGTTTCCGGCAAAGAGCGTTTGTCGGGCACCGAGCTTCGCGACGCGAATTATCACGAAGTGGCCGCGGCGTTCGGGTGCCACGCGCAGCGCGTGACGGAGATCAAGGATCTTGGTCCGGCGATCAAGGCCGCGTTCGCTAGCGGCAAGCCCGCGTGCATCAACGTGTCCATTGACGTGGTGCCGCTGCCGCCGGAATTGCACTTGCTGATGGCGAGACATTAGGGCTCGTCCATAAAGATGCCCAGGGCTAAGGCCCAGCTAAGAGAGATCGGTTTGTCATGGGGCTTAAGCCACACGCTTGCACCGCTTAAACTGCACGGTTCGGCTGCTTGAGCGGCATGTTTCCATTGCTTAAGCCGCAGGCTTTCACGGAAAGGACAAGAACTTGAGTTCATCGATGCAAATGCGCAGGCTGGGAAAAGGCGGTCCGGAGGTTTCCGCGATCGGACTGGGCTGCATGGGCATGTCCGGAATGTACGGGCACGCGGATGAGAAGGAAAGCATCGCCACGATTCACGCCGCGCTCGATGCGGGGATCAATCTTTTCGACACCGGCGATTTCTACGGGATGGGGCACAACGAGCTGCTGCTGCAGAAAGCGCTGGCGGGGCAGCCGCGCGAGCGGTTTTTTATCTGCGTGAAATTCGGCGGAATGCGCGGCCCGAACGGGGCGTTCATCGGCATCGATACGCGGCCGGTGGCTGTGAAGAATTTTCTCGCATACACACTGAAACGGCTGGGTGTGGATTACGTAGATCTGTATCAGCCGGCGCGTGTGGATCCGTCGGTTCCGATTGAGGACACCGTCGGCGCGATTGCGGAGATGGTGAAGGCCGGATACGTACGATACGTTGGGCTATCCGAGGCGTCGTCAGCGACGATTCGGCGGGCGATTGCGGTGCATCCGATCGCGGCGCTACAGATTGAGTATTCGCTGGTTTCGCGCAGCATCGAGGCGGAAATTCTACCCACGGTACGCGAGCTCGGAATTGGCGTGACGGCTTATGGCGTGTATTCGCGCGGGCTGCTGACCGGAAGCGTGCCGACCGCCGAAAGCGCCGCGCGCGGTGATATCCGCGGACATTTTCCGAGATTTCAGGGTGAGAATCTGGCGAAAAATCAGGAAATGATTTTGAAGCTACAGGCGATTGCGCGGGAGAAGAGAGTGAGCGTGGCGCAATTGGCGCTCGGCTGGATTTTGACGAAAGGCCCGGAAATCATCCCGCTGGCCGGCGCGCGAACGCGGACGCAATTGAGCGAAGCTCTTGAGACGATGAAGCTATCTTTTTCCCCGAGCGAAATCATGGCGCTCCAGAGCGCGGTACCGGAAGGATCCGTGGCGGGCGACCGCTACGCCACGGAGCAAATGTTGGTTCTCGATAGTGAGCGCAAAGCCGGCGCGTCGAGCTCCGCGCGGTAGGGAACTTCAGGGACTGAAGCCCATCGGTTTTCGAGCGGCCAATGTCATAGCTAAAGCCACGACCCACAAACCTGCGGTCCCAGCGCTAAAGCCCTGAGGAGCAGAGAAAAGCCATCTTTTCGTGGGACTTCAGCCCCACGCTTCCACCCAAAGAACTTAGTGAATGGCGGCGGCCGGCGCGCTATTCGCGCTCGCGTCGGTCAGAAGTTTTACCGCATCGGGGCTGAGTTTCAGGGTGGTCGCTCCGAGCAAGTCCTTGAACTGGTCTATGCTGGTTGCGCTGGCGATCGGCGCGGTGACGCCGCGCGCCATCAGCCATGCGAGCGAAATCTGGGCGAGGGTGGCGCCGAGATCGGCCGAGACGGTATCGAGCGCTTTCAGGATGCGGAAGCCGCGCTCGTTCAGCATGCCTTTGACGCGATAACCTCGCGCCTTGCCTTCGACATCTTTTTCCGAGCGATACTTCCCGGTGAGGAAGCCGCTGGCGAGGCCGAAATACGGAATGACGCCGATATTTTCGCGCTGGCAGAGATCGGCGAGATCGCCTTCGTAGTCGAAGCGGTCGTAGAGGTTGTACCAGGGCTGCAGGCTTTCGTATCTCGGAAGTCCGTGGGCCGCGCTCACGCGCAGAGCTTCCGCAAGGCGGTCGGCCTTGAAGTTCGAGGCGCCGATCGCTCGCACTTTCCCCGCGCGAATCAGCCCGGCAAAGGTCTCCAGCGTTTCCTCCATCGGCGTTTTGTCGTCATCTCGATGCGCTTGATAGAGATCAATGTAGTCCGTTTGCAGACGCTTGAGCGAGCGCTCCACCGCTCTGGTGATGTAAGCCTTGGAGAGGCCCGTTTCGCCGGGAGCCATTTCCACGCCGAGCTTGGTCGCGATCAGAACTTTGTCGCGGTTGCCGCGCTTGGCGAGCCAGCCGCCGATGATCGTCTCGGATTCGCCGCCTACGTGTCCGGGAATCCATTTCGAATAGACATCCGCGGTGTCAATCAGATTGAGCCCCGAGGCAACGAAGGCGTCGAGCAACTTGAAGGATGTGGGCTCGTCCGCCGTCCATCCGAAGATGTTTCCGCCGAATACCAGCGGTCCAATTTCCAGGCTGGAATTTCCGAGTCTGCGCTTGATCACGTTGATGCTCCTGTGTCTTCCTGGTCGTGCTTCCTGGCTTCGCGCGCCGCGCAGGAATGTTAGTCGAGAGGCTGGCATCACCGCAACTGCCGTCGGTAGGGCGTTGGGCGCGTTTGCCCAAGTCGCGAACCTGCTCGTCAGCGAAGGGGAACGGGATGTAGCGAGCAGACGATGCTTTGGCGTTCGCTGCCGATCAAGCCCTCTTAGGAGTGGGCTTGGGCTTCAGTGTCTTGACGTATTCGTAGCTCAACTGCAAATATCGTTGCAGCTTTTTGGTATTTCTTAACAGGCTGTCCGGCACCGTCACGTATTCCTTCATTACCGCGCCGTACGCCTCAAACAGCGTCGTCTTATACTTCTTTAGAAACTCTTCTCTTTCATCTTTGGGGAGCCTGAGGGCTAGCGAACCAGATGAATTCAAGTACGAAAACATATGGCCATTCAGGGAGGTGTAAGGGTTCGCGGCCCCTTTGCGTTCGATCTTTGGATTGGTGCTGACGAGCTTGTCGTACAAGTCCAATTTATCGGCGGGGATATTGTTCTTTTTTGGTGAGCTCATCGCGTTTCCTCGCTATTCCATCGCGAATACCAATAGGGCGACGGACGACGATTGTACGCCCAACTCCTGATTAACGCGGTTAGGAGACAAGCGCATGCGGAACACGGTCGGGTTTTTCAAACTGACCCACTACCCACCTTTTGACTCCGCCGCGGCAAGCCCTTACACTCAGATATCGTGGGTTCCTTCTCACGCGGCTACGGGTACCGCTTCGATATCGGCGGATACTTTCCGCGCGCCATCAAGACGATCTGCCTGGTCTGCGTCGGCGTTTTTGTCCTGCAGGAACTTTCCGAACTGATCTTTGGCGCGGCCGGGAAAGATTTCTGGCTCACCTGGTTCGGATTGGTCCCCTACGCGGTGATTCACGGCATCCGGGTGTGGCAGCCGTTCACCTATCTATTTCTTCACGCGGGAATTCTTCATATTCTGCTGAACCTGCTTTATCTCGCCATGTTTGGCGCCGATCTAGAGCATGCATGGGGCGCGCGGAAGTTCTACACCTACTTCTTTCTGTGCGGAGTAGGAGCGGGCGTAATCAACGTCGTGGTGAAGTTGCTGATGGACCCGCACGGACTCGGGAGCGCGTTGATTCCGACGATTGGCGCGTCGGGAGCGATTTACGGGGTGCTGCTGGCGAACGCCGTGGTGCTGCCGGATCGCCGCGTATGGATGTTTCCGCTGCCCGTGACGGTCTCGATGCGGATTTTCGTGGTTGTCATGGGCGCGATCGAATTTTTCGGCACGATCGGGTCGTCCGGCGACAACGTGAGCCACATCTGCCACCTAGGTGGAATGCTCGTTGGATACATTTACCTGCGCCGGGGCTCGTTCCTCTATTCGCCCCGCAATTTTTTCTCGGATTGGAAGCGGCGTCGGATGCGCAAGAAATTCGAAGTGTACCAGCGCGACCACCGCGACAAGCCGCCCTCACGCCCTGACAATTGGCTGAATTGATCGCCGCTTAGGCCTCAAGCGTTAAATCCACTGCGCTTCGGCGTTCAATCGAAAAGAGATCCCTCGGTACGCTCGGAATGACAGAATTAAGATGAGGTGTACTCGGCACTCCACGTCACGAACGCACTCCTCGAACCCATCGCCCATTTCCTGATGATCCGGCACGGCATGGCCCGAGGCGAGCCGGATGCTGTGGCAATCGGCTTGATAGCGCCAAGCATGTTTGCCGGGCGCAGCATGCTGCGCCCCTACGAAGAGAATTCCTGAGGTAGTTCGCGGGTGCAGCACGCACGGGCAAGCCCGTGCGGCAAACAGCGGCGGTAGGCCGTCGCACTCCACATGGGGCTAAGGCTTGCGGCCGCGTCTCGAAACCAGGAGCCGTTTCGTTGGCGGCGCTATTTTGCTACGGCGAAATCGGTGACGATGCCGTAGAGGAATTCGACGCCTTTGCGAAAGGAATCGACGGGGATGCGTTCGTTGTCGGCGTGCATGCGGGCGACATCCTCGTCAGTAAGCGGGAAGGGCAAGAGCCCGTACGCCTGAACATTTCGCATGCGCAGCGGCCAGGAATCGGTGGTGAAGGTGGACATGTACGGCAGAACGGGCGCGCCGGGAAACGTCCTGCCGGCGGTATGGATGATCGAGGTGTACAAGTCCGAAGTGAGCGACGAGGATGGCGCGGATTCGCCCCCTGCTGTTTCGGTTTCGAAGCGCACCTGCGGATCGTTGACGAGTTGCTGCAATTTGGCGATCAGAGGATCGAGCTGATTTCCGGGAAGAAGGCGAATGTTCAGGACGCCGCGCGCCTCCGAGGGAATCACATTCTGGCGAATACCCGCCTGGAGCATGGTGGGAGAAATTGTGTCGCGCAGCATGGCGTTCCAGGTCGGGTTCGCGTCGGAAACCCATCGCGCGGCGTGATCGCCGCGATCGGGCGAGCCAAGGGCGCGAATCCATTTGCCGGTGTCCTCGTCTTCGGTGGCCGCCAGGCCGTCAAAAAACGCACGGGTGACGGAATTGAACTGCACGGGAGTTTCGTAGGCGGCGATTTTCGCAATTGCGGCGGCGAGGTGCGCGACGGGATTGTCCTTCCGCGGAATCGAGGCGTGGCCGGAGGTCCCGGTGGCGATCACGTCCACGTTCTGCATCACCTTTTCACTGGCTTGCACGCCGATGTACTGGGTTTTGCCGTTCTTCAGGACGACCTGGCCGCCTTCGTTGAGGGCGTAACCCGCGGCGATCTTGTCCCAGTGTTTTTCGACGGCGAATTTCATGCCCGCTGTACCGCCGGCCTCTTCGTCAGACTCGGTGAAAAAAATCACATCGCGATTCAATCGCACGCCGGAGCGCTTCAGGGCCACGAACACCGCCAGATTCGTGGCGAGCATGCCTTTGTCGTCAATCGCGCCACGGCCGTAGAGGTAGTTGCCCTGAATGACGGCGCCGAAGGGGTCTGTGGTCCATTTTGTCTTGTCCACTCCCACGACGTCGAGGTGGGCCATCAGCAGCAGGGCACGCGAGGGGTCGGGCATGGAGTTCGCGGAAAGGCGTGCAACGAGGAAACCGCGGCCGGGAGTGCTTTCGAATGTTTCCGAGTGGATGCCTTCCTGATCGAGGACGCCCGCCAGATACTTCGCGGCCACCAATTCATTTCCGGGAGGATTCGTGGTGTTGATGCGGATCAGGTTTTGCAGCCAGACGAGGGCTTCGCTTTCGATTTGAGAGATGTCCGCGCTCGAAGACGGTGGGGCCTGCGACGCGGTGGCCTGATTCGACGATGCCTGGCCCAAAACGCGCGCGGGCGGCTGCGCATGATTCTGCGCGTAAACGGGCGCTGCGGACGCCAGCGTCAGAAACAACCGGATCACAATTCGCAGAGTCGTCCGCGCCATCCTTTTCGCCTCCAGGAGAATCTGAAACTACATCGCGCAGTGGATACCATTGATATTATCATTGCGGCGGAAGGGAGCCGCGAGGCTCGGCGAGAGGGGTTTTCTGAATTGCAACGGACCATCCGCAGCGGGCCCTGGCGGCATCCAAGTCGAGTGAGGAAACTATGCGGATGAAATCGTGGTTTCGCGTCATCCTGATGGGCGGCCTGATCGCCGCGCTGGGCATTCCGTCCGAATCGTGGACGGCGCTCGCGCAGCAGGAAGGCCCGCAGTCACCAGCTCCGAACAGAGCGCCGGCCCAACCCGCTCCTCCAGCACCCGGGCAATCGCAGGGACAAACGCCGACCCCGGCGCCTCCGCCGCAGGTGGCGATCGCGGTGCAATCGAACATCGTCAACGTGGATGCAGTGGTGACCGATCAGGATGGAAACATCGTGACGGGCTTGAAAAAGGAAAACTTTCGCATCCTCGATGACGGCCAGCGGCAGCAGGTGGCGAATTTCGCGCCCACCGATGCGGTCATCACGATCGTGATGCTGATGGAGTTCAGCAAGCGATATGGCGGGTTCTTCGCGTACCAGGCGAAGAACTTGTCCTACTCATTCCTGGCTCAACTCAAACCGAAGGACTGGGTGGCGCTGAAAACTTTCGATCTGAAGACGACCCTGGTGGAGGACTTCACCCAGGACAAACAGGAAGTCGGGCAAGCCATTGCATCGCTGTATTTTCCCAGCTTCAGCGAAGCAAATCTATTTGACGCCGTGCTCGAAACGGTCGGCCAGCTTCGCGACGTGAAGGGCAAGAAGGCCATTCTGGTGCTGGCCACGGGGTTCGACACGTTCAGCAAGCACACGCTGGATGAAACGCTGCGGCGTCTGAAGGAAAACGATGTCACGATCTTCTGCGTGGGCGTGGCGGAGGATATCGATTTGTACTCGCGCGGCGGCGGGGGCGTCGGCTACTTGCAGGCCAAGAACCAGCTGAGCACGTTCGCCCGGATGAGCGGCGGCTACGCGTGGTTTCCTCGGTTCCAGGGCGAGATGCCCGGCATCTTCAACTCCGTTGCGCAAATGCTGCGCAGCCAGTACACCATGGCATTTTCGCCGTCCACTCCACAGGACGGGAGATACCACAAGCTCATCGTGCAAGTGGTGGACGATGACGGAAACCCGCTGGAACTTGCCGACAAAAAGGGCAAGAAGAAGAAAGCCGTGGTGATCGCCCGCGAAGGATACACCGCTCCGAACGCCCCGACCGGGGATTAGACTTTCAGCGAAGGGCCGTGCGCTTCACGAATGTGTCGAGCAGAAGACGCGCGAGGCGCGTCTGATCGTGCCGAACGACCTCCTCCTGCTGCGCGATATCGCCGGCGACATATTTCAGGTTCATGCTTTCGAGCTCCCCCAGCGACGGATCCACCGGCTCAGCGCCCTGCGCAGCATAGCGGCGCAGGATACGCGGCGATACAGGCGTGCGATTGATCACCACGAAATCGAACAGGCTGCGGCGGGTGTGCGCGTAAATCGCGCGGACATGGTCGGCGACCGAGTAGTGCTGGGTTTCGCCGGGCTGCGTCATCACGTTGGCGATGTAGACGCGCGTCGCGTGCGAGTTGGCAATGACCTCCGCCATCTGTTCCACCAGCAGGTTGGGCAAGATGCTCGTATAGAGCGAGCCGGGCCCGACGAGGATGAGGTCGGCTTCGCGAATGGCGGCCAGGACTTCGGGCAGGGGACGTGCGCGGCGCGGCACCAGCCGCACGCGCGCGATGCGTTTGCGGGAACGGGAAATATTCGTCTCGCCGGAAACCACTTTGCCGTTTTCCAACTCGGCTTGCAGCGTGACGTTCTGCGCCGTGGACGGAAAAATCCGCCCGCGAATCGCCAGCACCTGAGCGGACACTTGCACGGCCTTCGGAAAATCTCCGGTGACATTCGTCAGGGCGGTCAGAAACAGATTCCCGAAACTGTGGCCTGCGAGGCCGTACCCCGCGGGAAAGCGGTACTGAAAGAGATCTCCGAGCAGGTGTTCATTGCGGGAAAGAGCCACCATGCAATTGCGGATGTCGCCGGGAGGCAGAACGCGATATTCGCGGCGCAGACGGCCGGAGCTGCCGCCGTCGTCCGTGACGGTCACTACGGCGGTGAGGTCGGCTATCGGCTGGGTCGGCCGGCGTTTCCCGCGTTCCGCGATATGCTCCTTCAGGCCGCGCAGCACCGCGGATAGACCGGTGCCGCCGCCGAGCGCGACAACGCGGACTGACGGGGACCGGCGGTCTACAAATTTTTTCATGGAAGAGAACGGCGAATCAGCCGGCTGAACCGTCTCGCTCCGGGTAGAGCAGTTCGGTAAAGCGCGGATCTTCCTGCAGGAAAGCGAAATCCTCGTCATTGCGGGCGTGATAGCGGTTTTCCGGACGCAACTGGATGGCGACCTTGAGGTTTTGCATGGCCGAATCGGCTTCGCCGGTCAGGCAATCCAGCGCCGCCATGGCGTATACGATGTGGTCGGCCTTGGGAGCGGCCTTGCGGGCGCGATCCAGGTGCTCTCGCGCCTCGTCCCAGCGGCCCAGATTCATCAGCGTGACGCCCTGGGTGTAATGATCCTCCGCGGACTTGGCGGTGGGCGCCGGAAGCCGGGATATCCTCTGCTCGCAGATGCGCAGGTGAACCTTGGCGCGATCGCCGAGTTCTTTGCTGGGGCCTTCCAGGACGCGCTCGAGGACCTGCTGGGCGCGTTGAAATTTCTGCTGCTGGAAATGTTTGAGCGCTTCTTCGTAGAGCTTCAACTGCTGCTGCCTGGCGGGAGCTTCCGGATCAGGAGGCATTACTCTGGCCTTAGCCGAAGCTAATCCCTTTTTGCTCAATGATTTGCGGCCCCCGTTCGAAGAATCTTTGCTGCGAACCACGCGACGCGTCAAGTTTTCGCTCCGAGGCTAATCGAAGAAGCAACATAGCAGAATCGGAAAACCCCGTCAATGCAGCCATCAGCAGCGAAAATCCGCCGGATTAGATCTGAGAATAGGCCGCCGGAGTCAGAACCGCGTTGTCCACGTTGGAAACGAGATCCTCGAATGTGTATTTCGGCTGGCCGAACAGGACTTTTGTTTCCGGAGCCGACCGGAATGCGTCCCAGGCCTTGTCGCGTTCGGCGAGGTTGGCAAATCCAATCATGTAGGTCAGGTTCGGCATCCGCGCGCCGATGAGAGTGTCGCCGAAAAAGACGGGCCAGAAGCCAGCCTTGAGGAAAATGGGGATTTCGCCTTCGTTTACCTGCGCGACTTTCGCTTTGTGGTCCTGATCGGTGGAGCTCTCATACGTGCGGAGCTCGAATAGCCGGGGCGAACGCTGCGCCGTCGCGGCGGGGACGGTGAGCTTGGGCGCGCCGGCGAGCGCCACCATCAGCGAGCTTTCCAGGCGGACAAACGCGGGCGACTTCGCGGGAGCGTTCAGAAAATCCGAGGCTGCCTTCACATATTCGGCATCCTGGCTGAGGCGGGCGTCCGCCGTGACCAGCGTCTCGACCGAAGCGCCCGGCATGAGCACGTACATGGACGGACCTTCGAGGCCGATCGAAACGTTGAAGACGCCGACAGGAGAAATTCCCAGGCGATTCAGGCCCGGCACCAGGGCGCCGCGGAAATAGTCGTCGGCAAGCTTTCTCTGCGGCGTGAGCAAGTGGTAGCGACGCAGCTCGTAGTATTCGCGGCCGGCCTCGGCGCCCGCTTCCTGCGATGCTTGCGCGTATCCGAGCGGTGCGGCGGCCACGGCCGCGGATGCGAGCGACGTGGCCAAGAATTTTCGTCTGTCCATTGTGAATCTCCCTGTAAACGATGTCGCCGGCGCGCTCGCACAGTGCAGCCCGAAATGCAGGGCGGCCACATGCTGCGAGAAACGCCGCGCAGAGGAAGGCGCTTTCGCGCCATTCATTAATGTCGGAGCTGAAGCTCCGACCCCCTGCAAGCCATCCAGCCGAACTTCCGACTCGGAACGATTTCATCCCCGACGCAACAGGAACTTACAGCTCTTGCGGCGCGACATCGTCACACAGATTAGTTCGCGCGTCCATGGACTTCGCGGCGCGTTCGCGAGGCGCGCTGGAGCCGATCGGTTATTGAAGGCGGGGACGCAAATCGTCGGCGAATTTCTCGATGCGATTCAGCGGCACCAGGGAGATGCGCTGCTCCTCGAGCAGCCGCGCAATAAACTGGTGGCGAGGGTTTTCGCGCGCGGGCTCGACCTCGGTGATGGCTGTGAATTCCGAATTCGCCGCGCGCGCGCGGATGCACTCGGCGGTATAGGCGAGCACCTTCGCCTGCGAGGGGTCGCGGCCCAGCGCCACGGTATGGATGTAGCCGCGCGTTCCGTTGTAGCGGTAGGCGTAATCGAGATGCAGGGGATCGCCGGGCTGCGTAAATTCCTCGACGCGGACGCTGCGCTGGAATTTCGCCAGAATACGATGCCGCCGGAAAACGTCGTTGAGGCGAGCCCGAATCCAGGCGCGCGTGTTTTCGACGATTCCGCCGCGCGCCGACGGGGGAGACGCCACGTGATCGTGGAACAAGCGCTCGAGTTCGGTGTCAAAATCATCGGCCAGAAGACCGCGCTGGGGGCTCAGCTGCAATACGTTGGAAAGCGTCTGGTCGAGCTTCTCGAGGTAGGTCCTGACCTCGGGTTCGGGCGCACGCAGGCGCGCATCGAATTCGGAGGGCAGCGCGCGCAGCAGACCCTCGTCGGCGCCGGGATGGAGCCTGCGGACGCGCGCGATTTCCGAAGCATCTTCAATCAGGCGCATGGCGCGCCGCGTTCCGTCCACTTCCTCCAGCAGCACGCCCACGTTGACCCATTCATCGCGGACGAGATTGGGCGTATAGCGCAGGATGCGAAAGCGAAGCGTGTTTCCAGGTTCGTCAGGCATGTGTCACTTCCAGTTGAAAAAGGGTTGTGCCGATGATTTCCAAGCCGAAACGATCAGCTCGCGGACGAGCTTGCGCCGCCGCAGGAGCTGTTCGAGCATCCGTTCGAGGGCCTCTGTTTCGAAACCGTACCACTCGCCCGGAATTTCCTTGTAGACCTCGTCGAAAACCGCTTCCGTCATTTTCCCTTCGATGCGCGCGAGCCACGGCTCGAAGGCCTGCAAGCCGCGCGCTGATTCGTACACGCGATGGCGCGCGTAAAGCCCGCGCAGGGGAGCGTCGGGGAAATTCCATTCCACCGCGTTGAAACAAAATCCCTGGTCGATCATCCACGCCTGGTAGCGCGATTCGGCACGTGCGCGGAAGAACACCGCCTGGCGGCCGTTCGTGTTGCAGGTCCACTTGTCGAAGACGAGCATTCCGCAGAAGTCCGCCAGGTTAACGACCTCGCGGAGCTGCTCATCCGGCAGAAAGTCGTACACGACGGTATCGGCGGGCGATCCGGGATAGCGCGAGCCGAATTGCAGCCCCGCGCGGCACCGCGTCCGCCCGCGCCCGAGCTGGATCACCAGGTCGTCGGTATGCTCGATCAGATTTTCGCGCACCTCGACCACCGCCGCTGCCGGTGTGGGCAGTCCCATCCGCGCCGCCAGCCTTGTACCAAGCAATTCGTTCGCCAGTATCCGCGCGCCCTGCGGATTATTCTGGAATTTCACCACGTAGTATCCGCCGTCCTCGCAGCGCATCAGATGCGACTGCGCTCCCCCGCGCATTCTACGGACTTGCTGGACAGCCAGCGGCATCGAGCGCGTATGCTAGCGGCCCAAACAGGTGTACATCAAGAGAAACATTTCATATTGGGAAACATTGCAATCGGGATCTCGGGTAGAGCTGGGGCAACGTGCGGGGCGGACCGCATCCAAAAACCACAATGCGCGAGGCCGCGCGCGGTCACTCCACCACGCGGCCCCGCGAATCCGGTGTACCAAAAGCGGCGGTCGAGAAAGCGCTAGCGCTTCTTGCGTTTCTTGGGACGCGACTTTTTCGCGTGTCCTTTTTTCGCGCTCTTTTTCGGCTTGCCCTTGGCCTTTTTTTTCTTAGGGGCGGCCTTCTTCGGCTTCCCGGCCTTGCGCGCCGGCGCCGGCTTGCGGGGAGCAGGCGCGGCCGGGGCTCCCTCCTCTTCCGGTTCTTCGTCCACGACGATTTCTTCCACTTCCTCTACGATCTCCTGCGGCTGCTCCTGCCCCTCTTCTTCGTCATCGAAGGCGGGCAGTTCGTCGTCTTCCTCATCGTTCATTTTCGCGTGAAACATTCGATCCTCCGTGGGGTCGCGGCTTTGCCGGACGGCCTCACTCCTCGGCCCGCATATAATCGGAGTGCCGGAAGTTTGTCAAGGCGCAATGGATTTAAAAAACGGTGGGATCGCCGACGGTTCTATCTATCGGCACCGGGTTGGCTTGGCGAGAGGTGAGTAATCAGCGTATCTCACAGAAAAACAGCTACTTAGGGTTTCAAGGGATTGCTAGCGCTGGATGGTGAGAATGTCGCCGGCATGGAGAGGGCGGTCCGCCAGGAACGGATTTGACTGCTTGATAGCGGAAATCGAGGTCTGGTAATCGTGCGCGATTGAATAAAGCGTCTCGCCGGGCATGACCCTGTGTTCGAGGCTTTCGGGCCTTTCCGACTTTCCCGTGGACACATTCTCGAGGCCCTGACTTTCGTTTCGCGCGGACTTGGCTTTTGCGGGCGGAATCCCGGCCGTCTGGCTACCCGCATAGATTCGCAGCCGCGCGCCCCGCGAAACGTGGGCGCCCGAAATATGATTCCAGCGCTTGAGTTGGTCCACGGTCACATCGAAGCGGCCCGCAATTCCCTCAAGCGTGTCGCCGCGCTGCACGCGATAACTCACCAGCCGCACCACGGGCGGCTGCGCGGGCACGTTCAAAAGGAATCCCGAGGGCACGGTAGCGTGAGGTTCGAGGTGGTTCGCTGACTCGATCGCGGAAACGGTCACGCGGTAATGGCGCGCGATGTCGGAAAGCGTTTCGCCCTGCTCGGCGGGATGCAGGCGCCAGCTCGTCCACTTGTCCTGCGGGACCTGCTGGACGTTTTCTTCAAACGACTTTGCGGCGCCGGCCGGCAGCTTCAACTGAAATCCCGGATCGTTCGGCGTCACGTTGCGCAACAGCTGCGGGTTGAGCAGCCGCAGATCGTCGAGGTCCGCGCCCGAAGCGTCCGCCACCAGTTGCAGACTGATCGAGTGATCGAGTTTGACGGTTTCGAGCTGGGCCGGCTTCTCCGGATTTACCTGCACGCCATAATCGGCCGGGTCCTTGGCTACCAAAGCCATCGCAAGAATGATGGGCACATAGTTCTGCGTCTGCTTCGGCAGCGCCTTACGCTTCTGCAATTCCCAGAAATCGGCGTAACCGGTGCGCTCGATCGCCCGCTGGACATTCAGCGGACCCGAGTTGTAGGCGGCCATGACCAGATACCAGTCGCCGAACATGGCGTACAGATCGCGCATGTGGTGGGCCGCGGCGCGTGTCGCCTTTTCCGGATCGCTGCGATCGTCCACCCAGTAGGTGCGTTCGAGGTCGTATTCCTCGCCGCGGTAGGGCATAAACTGCCAGATGCCCCGCGCCCCGGCGCGCGAAACCGCCTGCGGCAGGAAGGCGCTTTCGGCCTGCGCCAGATAGATCAGGTCCTGCGGGACGCCTTCTTCTTTCAGGACACGCCGGATCATCACGTCATAGCGCCCGGCGCGATCCAGTCCGCGCGACACGATCGCCCGGCCGCGTGTGGTCGTAAAGAAACTCAGGTACTGCAGGACGGAATCGTTCACGGTGAGAGGCAAGTCATGGCGAACGCTGATCAGTTCTTTTTCGGCCTTGAGCGCCAGGCGCGGATCACCCGCCGGCAGCGTCAGGTCCGCAATCTCTTCAATGGGAGCAGGCTCGGCCGGAGTCTCCGATTCTTCCTGGTCGTTGCCGGCGTTCGATGCGTCCTGATCGCCGGGCTGGGTGGCCTCGCCGATTTCATCGGATAGCTTCGCGAGCTGGGGATCGAAGTCCGCCGGGAAGCCGCTCTTCAAAATCAGGTCCGCGGCGAGGTCAAAATCCGCCTGCGCCTTGTCCAGATGCGCGGCCTTAATTTCTCTTTGCCCGGCATCGTAGGCCGCCTGGACTTTGTCCACGAGGATATCGATCGCGGGCCGCTGTTCGGGCATCCATGCGGCCGCCACGGCGGCGTGCTGCGGCAGAGGAAGTGGCTGGTTGGCGTAAGCAGGCGTGGGCGCAGGCGTCGCGGCGGGTGGCCGGACCTGCACAGGCGTCTTCGCGGAATCGTTGCAGCCGGCCAGGAAGCAGGTACCAGCCGCCAGAACAACCAGGATTTTCGTCCGATGGTTCATCTTCGCCCTTGCCGATTCATGCTAACAAAAATATTACGAGGTACTTACGGCCGGGTCAATGGGACTTGGCCGCCCAAGGTTGACCGAAACAGGACACAGAGTACTAGTGGGATTTCAATCGCCGCAGCGACGCTTATACCACCGTGCGGGAGGGAATTGCCAGCGTTCCGGGATGCCTCGGGGCATCCCGTTGGCGTGGGCTAGGCGAGGGCCTGGCGGAGATCCTCGATGAGGTCCTCGGGGTCTTCGAGGCCGACGGATACACGCACCGTGCCCGGCTCGACGCTAGCGGCGCGCAGCTCCGCCGGCGACATGTTGTAGTGCGAGGTGTAGATCGGCAGAATCGCCAGGGATTCAACGCCGCCCAGACTGGCCGCCAGCAGGAACACGCGAATGCGATCGCCGAAGCGCCGCGCCCCGGCCAGGCCGCCCTTGTGGTCGAAGGCGAGCATGGCTCCGAATCCGCGCATCTGTCGCCTGGCCAGCTTATGGTCAGGGTGCGATGGCAACCCCGGGTAATGCACGCGGGCGACTTTCGGATGCTTCTCCAGAAACTTCGCGACGGCCATGGCCGTGCGGCACTGGCGCTCGACTCGAATTTCGAGCGTCTTCATTCCCCGGATCAACAGGAACGCGGCCTCGGGGTCCATCGAACCGCCGATCTGGATGATATTGGAGCGCACCTTATCCATCAGCACTTTGCTGCCCGCAGCGGCGCCCGCGATCACATCGGAGTGTCCCGCGAGGTATTTCGACGCGCTGTGGACCACGATGTTGAATCCCATCGAAAGGGGCTTCTGCAGCACGGGACTGGCGAAGGTGTTGTCCACGATCGAAACGAGACCCCATTCCTGGGCGAAGGCGGCAGCTTTTTTCAGGTCCACGAGCCGCAGCGTGGGATTCGTCGGAGTTTCGATGTAGAGCGACTTGGTGCGCGCGCTGGCCAGTTTTTCGATTCCGGCGAGATCGGATTCCACGAACCTCACACCGATTCCGAAACGCGGGAAGACGTCGCGCAGGAGGCGATAGCTGCCACCATAGAGCTGGCGCGAGGCGATCACTTCGTCGCCCGCATGCAGCACGGAAAGCAGAGCGGCCGAAACCGCCGCCGTTCCGGAGGCCGCCACAACCGCGGCTTCGGCTCCCTCAAGCGCCGCGATCTTCTGTTCGGCGATCGTAAGCGTGGGGTTCCCGTAGCGCGTGTAGATGTATGCGGCGCTTTTTCCCTCCGCCCACCGCTTCATCTCCTCGGTGCTCGAGAAAGTGAAGTTCGCCGTGCGCGCGATGGATGTTCCCACGGCCGCGCCGATGCGGAATTTTTCCTCGCCCGCGTGAATCGCGAGCGTTGCGTCGCCCCAGCGTTTTGCTTTCGAGGACTTTTTCATGATTCGGGAAGCTTGACGCAACTTGCCGCGGAATCGCAAGCGCCAATTTGGTCACGGGCTTCGCCTGGCGGAGACGGGGAAATCTTGACACCAGAGTTTCATTGGTACAAATGGAAATTGGAGCGAGAGGAGAGATTGCTCGCCGATCAGTTTGATCCGGCATTTGATGAGCACCGCGGCCACACGGGATTTTTGCTCCCGCGCTCATCGTAACTCCTTTGTCTCGGCAGGTTTGAAGCCCGGACGCGCTGGAGACGAGCCGCAATGGCTTCGCCTTCCGTTCTCTTGGCTTTGTGGAGGAACCTGATCTAATACGGGGAAGGAGCCGACAGCTTCTGTGCCAAAATATGAACAAGCCGTCCCAAGCCGTTTCGCGCTCCAGCCGCGCGCCGGAAAAGGGGAAAAGATGAGGAAATTCGGGAGTGTCCTGGTGTTGTGCGCGGCCACGGTGTGCCTATCAGGCTGCGCGTGGCGAAATTTGGGCCCTTGCTATGGCATCGGTTGCCCGACTTTTATGATGAGCAAGAGCGCGCCGCCCCCGAGCGGGACAGTTCAAAACGCCGCGCCCGCGAAATCGGGCCACAACGGGAATGCGCAGGCCGCAAACTCGACGCCCTCCAAGGCTCAAACGGAGTCCGGCCAGTAGTTTCGCTAATCGTCCGCCGATTCGCCGCGCCCGGCGGCTATGCCGAGGCCGCCGCCGCAGCTTCCTCTTCGCCCGCGTGGTGCGGCTTGTGCGCCGCGATCACTTTCTCCGCGATTTCCGCCGGCACGAAATCGTAGTGCGAGAACTCCATCGAGTAGCTTCCGCGCCCCTGCGTCATCGAAATCAGCTCGTTGGCGTAGCTGAGCATTTCCGAAAGCGGCACCAGCGCTTTGACGACCACACTGCCGGCTCGCGATTCGCTTCCGCTGATTTTTCCGCGGCGTCCGCTGAGATGACCCATCAAGTCTCCCGAGTATTGATCGGGAGCGTACACCTCCACGTGCATGATCGGCTCGAGCAGCGCCGGCTTGGCCTGCTTCATGGCTTCCTTGAACGCGAGCGAGCCCGCGATCTTGAAAGCCATGTCGCTGGAGTCCACGTCGTGGTATTTGCCGTCGTAGAGACTGGCGCGAAAGTCCACGACCGGAAACCCGGCGAGATATCCGCGCTCGGCGCAATCGCGGATACCTTTTTCGACTGACGGAATCCAGTTCTTGGGAATCGCGCCGCCGAAGACATCGTCCACGAACTCGACTCCCTTGCCGCGCGCCAGCGGCTCGAGCTTGATCCGGCATAGCCCGAACTGGCCATGGCCGCCCGTTTGCTTTTTGTGTTTGCCTTCGGCGTCCGCCTTCCCGCGAATCGTTTCGCGGTAGGGGACCTTGGGAGGTTTCAGAGTCATTTCCACGTGGTAGCGCTTTCGCAATTTTGCGACCACGACCTCGATATGCTGCTGCCCGGCGCCGGAGAGCAGGAATTCTTTCGTTTGCGGGTCGCGCCCGAAGCGCAGGGCGAGATCCTCCTCGAGAATTCTGTGGATGGCCACGCCGATGCGGTCTTCGTCGGCCCGCGTTTTCGGCTCGACCGCAAAAGTGATGGACGGTTCGGGAATGCGCGCCGGCGGATAAAAGATCGGAGCGCTCTTGTCACCGAGCGAGTCGCCGGTGGTTGTTTCTCTCAGCTTTGCAATCGCGCCCAGGTCTCCGGCATACAAATCGTTGACGGCCACGGCCGTCTTCCCTTGCATGACCTGCAGATGTTGAAAGCGCTCCTGCGTACCGCGATTGAAATTGTTGATCGTTGCGTCATTTTTCACCACGCCGGATAAAACTTTGAAAAACGTGATGCGCCCGGCAAAGGGGTCGGCGACGGTCTTGAAAGCGAACAGGGAAGCGGGCCCGGACGCAGCAATCGGGCGCTCGACGGCGTCTCCCTTGTGGTCCGGAGTGGCATGGCCCACTGCTTTTCCACGAAACGCGGGCGACGGGAAAATCTCGACGAGGAAGTTCAGAATCGCGTCGCTGCCGATATTGTGAAGGGCGGAGCTAAGCAGGACGGGAAAGATTTTCTTGTCGCGAACTTCTTCGTGCAGCCCCTTTTTCAAGTCCTCGACCGGAAGCGTACCCTTGTCGAAGAATTCCTGCATCAACTCGTCGTCGCCCTCGGCGACCATTTCGACCAGTCTCTCGTGCGCGTCCTTGGCCCGTTCGGCGAGCGCCGCGGGAATTTCCTGCACCGTGGCCTTGCCGTCGCCATCGGGCGTATAGATGAGCGCCTTCATTGTGACCAGGTCCACCACGCCACGAAAACCCTTTTCGGCGCCGATGGGAAGCTGAATGGGGACAACGCCGCGCCCGAACACTTGTTCGAGAGAGCCGAGCGCGCGGTCGAAGCTGGCGAGCTCGCGGTCCATCCAGTTCAGCAGGAACGCGCGCGGCTGATCGTATTCCGTCGCGTAATCCCAGACTTTTTCGGTGACCACCTGCACGCCCGCGGCCGCGTCCACCACGATCAGCGCGGCGTCAGCGGCGATCAGCGACGATTTCGTTTCATTGATGAAGGTCGAATAGCCCGGCGTGTCGAGCAGATTCACTTTTGTCTTTTCCGGCTGGCCCGGCGCCTGCCATTCGGCGTACGCGACGCCCGTATTGATCGAGATCTTTCGCGCGATTTCCTCTTCGTCCCAGTCGGTCGTGGTTGAGCCCTCGGCCACTTTGCCGAGCCGCGGCGTCATCCCCGCTGTGAAGAGCAACGACGACACGAGCTGGGTTTTCCCCGTGTCGCCGTGGCCGACAATGCCCACGTTGCGTATCCAATCGGTTGTGTACGATTTCATGGTTCACCTCGTTGGAAATAAAATTGGAAAATCGAAAATCGGGTTCGCGATCCGGCGGGCATTCTAAAGACGGGCTCCCGCCCAGGTGCGGGTGAGAACAGGCATTTCGTGTGGGGAACGTGCGGACGGCAAAAATCGTGCTGTAGGTTGGGATCAGCATCACGGACCCGCCCTCGGCGGCTGCGCGCGATGAACCCTGCTGAAAGCCGGGATGCTAGCACAGGCATCCGCATGCATTCAATCCCTCCAGTCACTTCTGGCCAACCAGACGCCCGGCAGACTGCGCCGATTCAAAACATGAATCGGAGCGCGCCGAAGTATGCATCGTGCTGGGGAGGAGTCGCTCCAATCTTCGTGCTATATTCTGGCGTTTCCGGCGCGGCCTCGCGTCCTCCGAGCGAGACGCAGGTCTCACGCAGCCACCATGATTGACGATCCTGTCCTGCTCAATGATTGGCACGCCGTGGCCTGGGCGTCCCAGATAAGGGACACTGAGCCCACTCCGATCCGCCTGCTCGAAAACGAACTTGTCCTCTGGCGAAATCGGGACGGCTTGCATGCGTGGCGCGACCTTTGCGTTCATCGCGGTTCGAGACTTTCCGCCGGACGCTTGACCAACAATTGCCTTGCGTGCCCATATCACGGCTGGGAATACGACTCGGCGGGCCGCTGCGTGCGCATTCCCGCCCATCCGGAGCAGCCGCCACCTGCGCGCGCACACGCCACCGTCTATGTGGTGAAGGAAAAATACGATCTCGTATGGGTCTGTCTCGGCAACCCAGCAAAGGACGTTCCCGTTTTCCCGGAATGGGACGATTCCTCGTTCGAGAAAATCATGGCCGGGCCGTATCTCTACCGCGCCCACGGCCCGCGAGTGATCGAAAATTTTCTGGACGTCACGCACTTTCCCTTCGTCCATGCGGGTTATCTGGGCGATCCCTCGGAGGCGCAGATCGGCGATTACGAAGTCGAGGAATTCGATGGCGGCATCATCGCCAAGGACATCCCCGTGTGGCAGCCCGACCCGGACGGCACCGGCCGGCCCGCGAAGGTCTTCTACACCTTTCACGTGCTGCGTCCACTCACCGCGGCCTTCACGAAAGTACACGGGGAGAATCGCTTTTCGATGTTTGCGTCCGTCACGCCGGTTGGCGAGCGCGAAAGCCTTGCGTGGCTTATCATCGCGCTCAATTACGCGCATGATGCACCGGCGGAGGAACTGCTGCGGTTCCAGGACATCGTCACACGGCAGGACATACCTGTTGTTGAGGCGCAGCGGCCCGAACTTCTACCTCTCGATTTGCAGGCGGAACTGCATCTGCGTTCCGATCGGACCGCCATCGCCTACCGCCAGTGGCTGAAAAAACTCGGTCTTCGGTACGGAACGGCCTGAGCGGACATGGCCCAGGAAATCGCAATCCCTCAAGGACACGCCCGCTGGTTCGTGCCGGGCGATTGGGACGGCTTCTTCGCTCTGTTTTTCAGCGGCTTCCCCGATCTGTTGCTGATCGCAGGGCTCGCCCCTCTATGCGGTTTTTCCGCCGGCATGGTCACGACGCGGATCCTGCCCGGCGTCGCGCTCTCCATTTTCGCAGGGAACATCTTTTACGCCTGGCAGGCGCACCGGCTGGCGGAGCGAACCGGCCGGACCGACGTGACCGCGATTCCGTTCGGCGTGAACGCTCCCACGATTTTCATTTACGTGGCCCTGATCATGCAGCCGGTGTACGAGCGCACGCACGATCCGAACCTCGCGTGGCAGGCCGGAGTCTTCGCGGCGTTTCTGAGCGGCGTCATCCAAACCGCCGGAGCGTTCTGCACGGATTGGCTCCGCCGGACCACGCCTCGCGCCGCTCTGCTAAGCCCTCTCGCGGGAACGGCGATGGCTTTTCTGTGCCTGGATTTCGTCTTGCGGGTGTTTCAAACGCCGGAACTCGGATTGCTGCCGGCCATCATCGTCCTGGCCATTTTTTCATCGCGGATTCGCCTGCCTTTTCGCATTCCGGGCGGCCTCGTCTGCCTGGTGGTGGGAGCTTCGCTGACGGCGCTCCTGAAGTGGGCGCATCTCTACCATTTGCCGATGTCGCAGGTGTCCATGGCGCCGGGAATTTATCTTCCGCGCCCGCTCAACCTGCTCGCATTTGTGATTCACGGCGAAGGATGGAAGTTTCTGTCCGTGATTCTTCCGATGAGCGTGCTCGACACAATCGTTTCGTTGCAGGTTTTGGAAAGCGTACAGGTAGCTGGAGACGACTACCCGACGCGGCCGTCGTTGCTCGTCAACGGGCTGGCCACGCTGGCCGCAGCGCTCTTCGGCAGCCCGTTTCCGACTGCGCTCTACTTCGGGCACATGGCGCACAAGGAACTCGGGGCACGTTCGGGCTATTCGATCTTAAGCGGCACGGCCACGATGCTGGTGTGCCTCACGGGTCTCGTGGTTCCGGTGCTTCGCGTGGTTCCGCTGGAGGTTGTCGCTATGATCGTGGTGTGGTTCGGGTTGGTGATGGTGGCGCAGGCCTTCACCGAGATTCCGAAATCGCACGCGATCGCCGTTGCTTTCGGATTGATCCCGATGCTCGCGTCGTGGGCGGTGGGATTGATTGACGTTGCGCTGCGCACGGCCGGGTCGAGTTTCCTGCAGAGCGCGCCCCTCTTCGGCGATCAGCTGTACGTCTACGGATTGATCGCGCTGAGCCAGGGCGCGCTGTTGGTTTCGATGATCTGGGCCGCGGTAATCGCCTACCTGCTGGACCGCCGCTTTCTTCACGCCGCTGCATGGCTGGTGGGAGCGGCGGCGCTCTCCTGCACCGGATTCATCCATGCGTTCCGGATTACAAGCCGCGGCGTCGAAACCGTGATCGGCTTTTTCACGGCACCCGCGTTCGCGCTCAGCTATCTGGCTGCGGCAATTTTCCTAGTCGGATTCCATTTTTATGCGGCGCGCCACACGGCCCTGGATCCACCCGCGGAAAGTTTATGAAGCCTCCGGCGGGCTCGCGAACAGCAATATGGCGCCCTTGCGCGACGCAGGCATCGGGGTAGAATACGTTCGCGCGCGAGGGCACTGGATACGGCGGGAAGCGTTCGCAGCGAAGGGGAGGCGGGCATGTCACCGGAACCAGCAGCGTTCTCGGCAGCCGGTTTCAGGATGCGAACCGACACGCGGGAAGATATGATCGTTATCTATTGCATCGGCCGGCTGACCAGCGAGCACACCGATACCCTGAAGAAGCATGTGAGGGAGCACATCCCCCGCACCAAGCGTGTCGTGCTGGATTTCAACGAGCTGGTGCGAATGGACAGCGCGGGACTCGGCGCGATCGTGGGCCTGTACGTTTCGGCGAAGAAGGAGAAGTGCGAACTCTTGCTCTTCAACTACAATAAATCCGTGAGAGATCTTCTGGGACTTACGAGCCTGCTATCCATGTTCGAAGACTGCGCGCGCACCGGCATGCGAATGCCGTAGGGCTCAACTTCTCCGCTCCTACCTCTTGGGGTTTCCGCAGGTGAAGTTGGCTGCGTCCATGATGTCTCCGCTTCCTTTGTAAATCGCGACCTGAGGATAAGCGCACGCTGGATGTGTTTTGTCCACCGCGCCTGCCGTCCGGTGAGCGTTGATGATTTTGTCCGGCGCGACATTGGTCTCGCGCCACTTCTGGACTACATCCATCGCGTCAAACGTGCCGTCGCTGCCGAATCCGAAGCCGGCGCACATTCCCATTCCCGGCACCATGAAGAGTCGGAAGAAATCCTGCGTTTTGCCCGGGCCGCCCATGGCAGCCTGTACGTTGTTGTAGTAATCGATCGCGCTTCGCGGCGGAATGATCGCCTCATCCCACGATTCGTAAAGGAGCAGTTTCCCGCCGTGATCCTTGAAAGGCTTCAAGTTCGGATCGTTCGAGTTCACCAGGGCGCCTGCCTTCGAATCAGCGGTGCGCGTGTCGCGATCCACATCGAACGTGCGGAAATCCCACTTGGGATCGTCGAACACGATGCTTTTGAAAAAGCCGGTGCTGATGCTCAGGGGCTCGGGACCAGCGGCCATCAAGCCCCAACCCATTTCGCTGCCGGGATCGAAGCCGGGATAAATCTGCGTTCCATCCGAAAATCTCGGTCCGGCGTAAATCAATTTTGCCGTTTCCACCTGCGGTCCAGTGAGGCAGGACGCGTTGTCGGTGTTGCCCGGGCATCGAATCGTCTCCGGATTGAAATGGCAGCGCGTGGGGTCTTCGATGACGCCATCGCGAACGCCGTCCAGCGTGTCGCAGGCGTCGAGCGCCGCGCGATGGATCACAGCATATTTACTCGGCGGGATGTAGCCGGGCGCTTTCACCCCGTCCTTGAGCGACACCCACGTGACGTACTCGGACACTGCTTGCAGGTGAGTGATGTTGTACGCCGGATCTCCGGCGGCGATTCCGTCGAAGTCGTCGGGATACTTCTGCGCCTCGGTGAGCGCTTGATTGCCACCCTCGTGGCA
>Ga0182018_10000913_pt1 | contig 36355 bp, 33 predicted proteins | sample 812P2MmetaG_FD_120490 | JGI IMG/M metagenome (GOLD analysis project Ga0182018, IMG submission 120490) | Permafrost microbial communities from Stordalen Mire, Sweden - 812P2M metaG | ecosystem: Environmental > Terrestrial > Soil > Wetlands > Permafrost | place: Sweden: Stordalen | collected...
CTGGTCAAGGACGGGCAGCACGCGGTTCCATTCCTCCGCGCTGACCGACCGGTCTGTGCCGGCATAGACGAGGCTACGCACGCCCTTACCTTTGCGCCGCTCGACCCTGATGACACCATCGGCGGTTTCGACGGACATGCCGATGCGCATCATATCCCAAGGATGGAGGAAGGCGTCGCGCTTCTCCGTCATGCCATAGAGGACCGCCTGCAAGGCGCGCAAAACCGTGCTCTTGCCAGCCTCGTTGGGTCCGAAAATGAGCTGGAGGTTGTCCGTCTCGAATATCAACTGTTCGTTCTGGAACGGGCCATACGCGATCAAGTCAAGCCGCCGGATCTTCATCGGACCCCGCCTTCGGCGGCCAGGCACAGTGCCGCGCTCCGCCTCACCCATATCCGAAAAGCCGCCGGGTCGGACAGCGCCCGAGCCACATCCGACTCGGCGAGCTCTCCCGTAAGCTGCCCGTTGAGTGCCGCAAACTGCTCCATCCATTCGCGCGTCAGAGGCTCGTCGGAGGTGATCCCGGCCATGAGCTCGTGTATTTCGTCAGCGAGCGGGAACTCTGTCGTGGTCTTCGGCGGGAGCGTCTCCAGAAGGATTCGTTCCAGCCAGATCTCGCCGAGGTCTATGGCGATGCTGTTGAACCGGTCGCGCAAATCCTCATGTCGGGCTAACTCGGCGGTCAGTTCCGTCACGCCGTGGAGGTGCAACCGTACGGCAAGTAGCCGTCCCGAGTTGTTGCGCTTGGCGGTTTCCAGGACACCGGCGACCGCCCTGTCGGCGTCGTCCAGCGTCTTGGCCCCGGTCAGGTCGACCGATTCTTCGAGCCAGCGCACGACGTCGAGCGGTTCGAAGCGCGAAACGGTCCTCCCGTCGTCGTCGACCGTCACGAGTTCGCAGCCCTTGGGTCCCGTCTCAGGGATATAGCGGCCCTGAAGGTTTCCAGGGAACACGATGGGCACTGCGTTCCGCTCCAAGGCACGGCGTTGGTGCACGTGCCCGAGTGCCCAATATTGATAGCCCTTCGCCGCCAGTGCATCCACGCTCGCGGGCGCGTAGGCATAGTGTCGCGAATCGCCGTCCAGGCAGGTATGCAGCAAACCGATATTGAAGGCGCCCGGCACTGGAGCCGGGTAAACGGCCGCCAAGTCACCGGTGATGTTCGCCTCACGAAAACTCTGCCCGTGGATGGCGACGTTCAAGTGATTCAATCGAACCGTCTCCGGACGCAAATGTCCGAAGAGGTGGACGTTGTCTGGGTAGCGCAGTTCTCGCGTGAGCGTGTTCTCCGCGTCGTGATTTCCTTTGACGACGTAGACCGGGATGCCCACTTGGCGCAGACGTTTCGCTTGCCGAATGAAAAAGAGGCCAGGCCCGGCATCAGGCCAGTCGCCATCCCAGAGGTCACCCGCTATCACGACGAAGGCTAGTGATTCGCGGATCGCGAGATCGACTAAGTTCTCGAAAGCGCGCCGCGTCGCGGTGCGGATCTGGTCGACGGGGGCGTCGTCGAAACTCGTCAGGCCCCGGAGCGGGCTGTCGAGATGGATGTCTGCAGCATGGATGAACTGGAACATTGGCGGATCGTCCTGGTGCTAGCCGGGCCAAATCCCGAGCCATTGGAATGATCAAGAATGAACGGGGCCGACGGTCGGGAGATCGCCGGAGTGGGCACTGCCCCTTGCGACCGTAGGGTAAAACAGCGTAAGGAGATAATCGACGTTGGTGGCAATATCACGGTGCTCAACGCCCGTCCACAATTGTAGCGCTCCGTGAAAAGTCGCGCGGCGAACTGAAGAACGGTGCTCGTGTTTCTTCTTCTCGCAGTAAAATCGCCCAGTGCACAAACTGTCCGAGGGCCTTACCCCTCGATCTCTGGGCTGACGCAGGAGGAGGTTGTTTCATTCGATCCGATGCGTTATCCATAGGGGACAAGCCACTCCATACCTCAACGGGCGGTTCGCCGTCTTTTGGATGGCGTTGATCATCGCCGCAATGGTCACGCCGGTGTCCAGCACATCGTCGATGAGTAGGAAGGCACGGATTCCGGACAGGTCAGCCCACGGTTCAAACGTTACCCCGTGCAAGCGTCGAGCACAGGTGGCCCCGGCGGTACTACTGAGGTCAGGATCACGTGAGAATGCACTGCTCAGATCGACGACTTCCGGTGACCGGGACAAATATTGGTCGCGGTACGGGGCCAGCGTTTCAGGAGAACTCGACGGCGCGCAGGCCAGTGCATCGAACTCGCGCGGTATCGAGTCCATAAGCGCGGGGACTAAAAGCATCAAATGCCGCTCATAATGCGCCTGTGTAGCCTCTGCGTTCATTCCTTTGAACAGTTTGCGCAATGCGAGATAGTAAAACCATCCGCTCTCCCGTTCAATCGATACTCCCTTTACTTGTTCAAAAGTGTGGAGAAAAAACAACTCGGCGGGATGTGCTGGCTGGCCGCCAGTCAAAGGGAATGACAGCGTCCGTCGTTTTGGCGTGTAGATTTCTGGGAGTGAGAACATATTAACTCCGAACGGTACCGCGCGTCGGACTGACAGAGAAATGGGCGATCTTCAAGATTTCAACGATAGTTGCTGGCGCGGCCGGCGATGCATGTGATGACGGACCAAGTTCTGGAGCACCGACGGAGAGATCTGTTTTCGCGAGCGATTCGGTTGGTCCTGCGCAGTGGATCTGGCCGGCCCGACCATTCTGCCTCCAGGCCCTTCCGCCTGACGCAGACCGCACGTCCCGCGATCCGTGGATGCGACCCCGTCGGCGCCTATGCTGCAACCCGGCAGTACCGGGGCTTGGTCGCAAGATTCTGAGTATGCCCATTGTGGCCGCAATGCACATGGCACTCGTGGCACATCTCCATTGCTTTGGAGTCGTCGGCCCGCCCTCCGTAGTGATGGAGTTGAGTCTTGGGGAACCAGCGGCTACAGCACTCGCACCATCCTGTCTTTTCGACGGACGAAGCAAAACGGCGTCGATCCAAAATAAATGGGCAACCCCGGGCAGTATGGCTCTTCCGACCGCATTCTGAGCAATGTCGAGTACGGTTTTCCGATTGGAAAAGGACCTTATAGGCAATGTATCCAACTCCGAGAAGCACTAGCCCGCCTAAAACCATCTGCCCGAACGTGGGCTGTTGCAGCGTGCTGTGAGCAACAGGAGGCCGCTCTGGAGTTGTGCTGCCTTGCCAGTGCGAAAAGTCTAATTGTGGTGCCTGCTCAACCAAAAACGGCACCTGGGTACGATGAATGTGGTTCATGCCTGATCTCTCCTCGTATTTAATGACCCGATAACTCAGTCTAGCCGATTCTTTCATCGAGGCAAATCCAGCAAGGTCTATCCTGAAGGTCGACACATATTTGGCGAAGTCAGCCGTTCGGAGCAGCTCACGTTAACGAATCCTGGATTAAGGCGACTGAAGTCGTACGGATGCTGAATGGCGGAACGATGTTCGACTCCCTGAAGGTCCAGCTCGATAGTCTGGTGGGCGGATCCGCCATGGAGCACTCGGAGAATCTCCGAGAGGGCAAGGCAGGCTGCCGTTGCTCCAACAAATGGAGCGCCGACCGCCTTTCCCGCCAGGAGGGTCACTCCGCAGCGGTCGAGTTCGCCATCGGCCAGCAGTTTCTGATATGCGGGACGCTGTTCAAGATTCTGTTCACTCTCGGCAGCTTTCCATATAGTATCTGCAGGCCGCGTCCCCGGTAGGGTGTGGAGGCGGATCGCTCGAAAATCCTGGTAACCGCGCCCGATCCCGGCCTCGACCACCATGTCGAAACCGACTTTGTCGAGTGCGCGCCTGCCAAGTGCGTTGTCGATGCCGCAGAGAGCAACAGCCGGTTCATATGTCTGACGCTGGAAGTCGCCACCAAACGGCCGTTCCTGGATTACAGTGCAGAACCCACGCTGTTCCGCCCACGCGGCCATGGCGCGAGTCTTCTTTTGGCCCACGAGACCCGCGTCGGTCAAGATCGACGTACTCTGCGTCGAAGGCGTGATGATATCAATGTCCTGTAAGACCAATGAGACCATGCTGGGACTGGGGTACGGAAGTAGGCCAAGGCCCCAGAGATAGGCTTGGCCGAGGTGGCCGAGACCGATGAGCCAAAGCCGAGATGGGAGGTAGGATAGCTCCGGCTCGTTGTCGGCTGAATCGAGCCAGTGAACCTCGGTGGAGGGACACCACAGCGACAGCCCGAGCGATCTCCTACCGAAAGCACGGTTCTGACTACGGGTGAAGGAGAATGCTTCGCTCACGGCAAGCGCCGCCGACAGCATCGGCGAAAGCGGCATAACGGGTGCCGCGGCCGGCGCGATTTCGGCGTGCACGGGCAGAATTCCACCACGCCATCCTGCGAACGCCGTGCGAATGTGAAAAACGGAGTGGTGCGGCTGCCGCGGTCCGCCAATCGTAATCAGAGGATCGCTCGCATTCTGGACCCCCACAAGGCCGCCCAGTGCTGCCACAGCTTCGGCGAGGGTCGTCCCGAGCGGGAGCGGTACGGATAGGGGTGCGCAGAGCGGTCCGGAGACCCGGACTCCACCGAGGAATACGCGCTGCGCGAGGGCGACGCCAGTGAGCAGAGCGGCTTGGTGGTGCGAATCGGACGCCTCAGCTTCGCTGATCGAAAAACCCACACGGAAGTTGCGATACATGACGTCCGCCTCAGCGAGGCTTTTCGCGGCGCCGCTGTCGAGCGCTTCTTTAACAAGGCGGTGCAGGTTGTCTGCTGCGGTAAGTGAAGTCATCGAAAAGCCTCCTAAAGCCCGAAATGAAGAAACCTCGTGCGATTCCTCGCCGGCACCGACGACCAACGCTTCGAACCCTCGTAGCGGTAGATCCCGACTTCATCCCGCCGAACGGGCGAGGCTGCGAAGTTCGGCAGGATGAGAGCGACATGGCCAGCTCGGGAAATCATCGGATAGGCACGGTCGGAATCGCTCTGCTGCGAACCGGCGGGGTGCGTGTGAACGTCGGCAACGACCGACAGGCCATGGCGGTTGCATAGTTCCCACAACGCTCCGAAATAGCGGCCATCGAACCGGACAATGCCGGTTTCCAGGCATTTCGGGTCGAGATCATCATAGAGCACAAACTGCGTCACCCGCACGCGCCCTTCGCGCCGACAGCCAAGCAAAAAGGCCCCGCTCTCGCGTTTGCCGTAATGTCCTCGCTGCCTAAGACCATCCGTCAGCCGGTGCCAGAGGAGCCAGGAGCAGGACAGCTCATGCCGCGGCGCGCAGAGGCGGCGTATAGTCTCCGCAATTGAGAAGTTCATGAACGAGCTCCAAATAATGGACAATCCCTACCGTCGGATTCCAGAGTTTCGATGGCATTTCAGTACGCCAGTTCTCGTGGCCGGCGATGGCTTCGCGATCGCACGGAAGATATAGCGCGGTGCCGTTTTTCCAGTTGTGGTTAAAAACTGCGCCGAGGCGTCCTCCTTTGCTTCGTGGCCACGAATCGAAAGCAAGAAGGGATTGGCGGATCACATCCCATGGAACCGCGGTCGGCACCGTTTGTGGATAACCCCCGCAATCAAAGCGAAGAACGTACTCCCTACCGTCTTTTGCGGTCACGCCGATTAAGGAGAAGGGCCAGGTGACGCCGAGTAGACGCCACCGGCCCTCGGCCTGTCCAAGACGAAACCGGGCTTTAGCCACGTCCCCCTCAAAGGCACGCAGATCTGGCGCCGTCATAGCAACTCTCCCGTGAAGGCACCATTTACGCGCTGGTCCGGGACCAGATCGAAAGCCACGGAGCACTTAGGACATGCGGCCAGGGTACCCAAATGTGTTCCCGGTGCGGGACGATCATGAGTAGCTTTGATCTGCAAGACATGCTCGCTCGCTTCTTCAGGGCTCATCTTGAATTTGTGCTCGGCTGCCCACTCCTTTACCCGTGCCACTGTCGTGCCAGGGCCAAAGCGATGTTGCACTGTTTCATTGTTGAAAGTGACCGCTGCCTCGACGCTCCGGCAGCGGTGGACATGGATCTTAACACCGGCGTGTCCTACATGCTCCCGCAGCAGCAGCAGTTCATTCACGGGCTCGTCGGAATCTTCGAGGAAGATCAGTATGTCTGTTTCGAGACCATGCTTTTCGACAAGAATGGCTTTGAGACTCGCGAAAGTATGGTCAGGGCCAAGTTCGATGTGCTCGATTTCGCGGACACCTTCACCCTGGTAGAAAACGTCAATTTCTCTCATTTGTTGTCGACCTCCGAGGGCGGCAAGATGCGTAGCGTAGTTGCTCGTCATCGTCCCTCTATTGGCTTAATCGCCGCAGAAGAGGAAAACCGGAAAGAATACTCGCGAAGGCGTCGGTCAGGGTAGGGTTAACCGACCCTTCGGCGTCGCGGCGCAGATGAAGAAATGGGGGCAACGCGGGCAGGTCACGGAATCAACGTCAGTCGGAAACAGGCCCCCGGCGATACTTTTCAGCATCAGATTACTATTCGCACGGCGATTCTGGAGTTTTTTGGGGGTGATTTCCACCTGCTCCGAGATCTCATCAGTAAGGTGGAGCGCATGGACCTCGAAGCCACTGCCGAAGCGTGACTCTCCGGCTAGTTGATAGAGCGTGTAGTCTAACCGATCATATTCATCCGAGCGTTTTTGGCCGGTACGGAGGCGTCGCAGTATGATGGTGCCGTTGGGGAGCTCAGCCATTTCGTCCGGCTCGACGATAACGCGCCCGTTAGGAAAGTCGATCGCGAGCGGTTCCGTGTTGCGAAATCGGCGACCGGCACCAGCCCGGATCAGGGCAGCGATAAGACGCGACGCGAGTCGACGATAGTCAGCAGCATAGCCGTGGTCTTTTGGCCCGCGCGCCTGCCACATGGCTTCAAAGGCAACCTCCGCTTCCGCAATCGTCGGACTTCCGGTGCGCCGTGTGTCCGCTAGCCACTCGATGAGTTCATATAGGCAATCATGGGTACGGGAGAATGCAGTTGCCTTCCGGGCGCCGCCAAGACCCAGCATATGGGTATAGAAATATCGACGCGGACACTTGTCGTAGAGGCTCAATCTACGGTCGGTGATTTGACCGGCACCGCCTTGAGAAATCTGGATCGGCGTGAGTCGTGGTGCGCCCGGCGGGACCGGCATAGTGGCCGGGTTGTCTATTTCCACGGCCCGGCCTTTTGGTATCCAGGCCAGGAAGGGCGAGGGACTGCGCTTGTTGCCGTTTTCCTGAAACCGTGCGTAATAGACGCGAAGGTGCGTTCGTGCGCGTGAAAGAGCGACAAAAAACAAGCACTGTTCCTCGTTTTCCTGGGCCTGCTTCGCCTCTTCGGAGACGGTTAGGGCCTCTGCGCCTTCGATCATTCCGACTGGCGGCGGACAACGTTGACCGCGAACGTTCCACGGAAAGCTCGAAACGGTCAATCCCGGTACGTGAACCGCTTCGAACTCCAGGCCCTTGCTCCCGTGCACAGTCATGAGTCGGACCGCATTAATGTGTAGAGCTCCTGCCGGCACTTGCCGAAGGTCGCGTTCCTCTGCGAGGAGTACAAGCTGCCGAACCCGGTCGAGAGTCCTTTGAATGCGGAGCCCGGAGCCGGTGGGACTTTGGTCGCGGACAAAATTGAGAAATTGCCACACCGCCACGGCGCCCATCTTATCGACAATCGAAGTCCGCCGGGCCATCTCGCGAAGGAGACTAGAGCGGTCCAGCAGATATACTGAAAGGAACTCCCATGCCGAGTTCGACACGGTGAGTCCAGCGAGGTCAGCCGCAAGCGCGATGAGACCTGCCGAACCGTCTGGCGAGAGGCCGGGAGTTTGTGGTAACTGGGGCAGCGAAGTGAGGGCGCGCATGGCGAGCTGTCGCAGATGGCTAGTTGCCAGATACACATCCTGCAAAGAAAGGCCGTAACGGGGCATCGCACCCACGCGTACGAGGCCGTCTCCGAAGCGGTCGACCGCAAGGCTAAGGAGAGCAAGGAGGTCGCGTACTTCATCGCGCTCGAAGAGGCTTCCGAGGTGAAGGAGGGGTATGCCTCGTGCTTCGAGTGCGGTAGCGATCTCGTTTAGACGTTTGTTTGAGCGACAGAGTACCGCCTGGTCGCGAAGGCGGATGCCGGAGGCCTCGAGGTCACGAATGCTTGTGGCGATACCCGCTGCCTCGTCGTCGAGCGTGTTGTAGCACCGGATCTCGGGGCGGGCAGCGCCCGCGCCGCGACTCGCTGTTAGGGCGAGCGGGAGCATTCCTTTGGAAGCACCCATTTGCGGCGCTATGGTGACGAGGACGTCTACGATTTGCCTGGTGGACCGGTAGTTGATAGCGAGTTGCTCCGATGCGGACGGGAAGTACTCGCTGCTGAATGAAGCCATGTTGGCTGAGGACGCTCCGCGAAAGCGGTAGATTGACTGGCGGGAGTCCCCCACCACCCAGAGACGTTTTCCATCGCCAGCGATGGCTCTTAGTAGACGGCCGCTGGCGCGGTTCACGTCTTGGTACTCGTCAACGAGAACGTGCCTGTGACGCAGTTGAACAGCAGATCGGATCACAGGACTCGATTCAAGGAGGAGTGCGGGGCGCATAATGAGATCGCCAAAATCTACGGCACCGCGTTGTCTTATGGCTTGTTCGTAAAGCCCATAAACCTGGGCGATCTCCAGACACTTCTCGGCGGCCGTGCGCATCTCGGCATCCTTGCCCGCGACGTCGAGCATGCGTTGGGCAAGGGCGCGATAGCGCACGGGATCGGTCATCTCGTCCTTTGCACGGGAAATGGCGGCCACCACATCGCGTAGCACCATAGCTGGATCCCAAAGGTTCCGATAGTGGACGAGTGGCAACGTAGGGAGAATCTCTTCGAGCACCTCAATAGCGTCGCTACGGTCGAAGAGCGTCGGTGCCGATGGCAGTCCAAGCGCGTCATGGTGTCGGCGTACCAGATCGAGGCCGAAGGCATGGAAGGTGCCGATCCAGATACGAGGTGCTGCCTCTGGTGCAGCGGTGGCGAGCCGCTCGGCAAGCTCGCCGGCGGCACGGTTTGAGAAAGTGACGACAAGAATTGATGCTGGGTCGACGTTTTCAGCAAGCAGCGACAGAACACGCTTTACTAGGGTGCGCGTTTTGCCTGTGCCGGGGCCGGCTTGGAGCTGAAATGCGGAACCCCGATGGGCTACGGCCCTGTCCTGGGATGGATCCGGCAGCCACGGCTGCGCCGGAGCGGCTTCGGCTTCCTCGGCGGAAGCTGGAAGAAGAAGGGCATCAAAGAGTTGCTGTCGAACTAAGTTCGTAGAGAGTCCGGTCTTTTCGGCGATTGCCGAGCCGCCAAGGCCTTCATCAAGGTACAGCCGGCGTGCCAGCGCTCTTGGCAACAAGAACTCCCTCGCAAAGACATTTGCCTGGAGTTCACGCCGTTCGTGCACGCCGTAATCCTCGACCCGCTGAAGGCCCACGGGTGCAGCTTCGGTCGACCGGGATGGATCTATGTCGGTGGCGCTACAGGAAGCAGAGCGAGAATGAACATAGGCGTGTCCAATCTCATGTGCCACTAATTGCGCGCGCTCGCCGGGCTCGGCCGCCAACTCGCAGAGCACTGCGCCGCTCTGGTCGTCGAAGAGAGCACGGGCCCCCTTAAGCGCGGGGTCACCAGGCTGAAGCCAATTCAGTTCGAGTTCGAGCTTTTTAATGGCTGCTTCAATGAGGCCAATGGGATTGAGCGGATCGGTGCCTTCGGAAACTAAGTGTTCTTGCAGACGAGCCGCAGACTCCCGAATTGGTTCGAAGGCTTCCATAGGCTCCGCTTTGCTCAAAGGCCAAGGAGGTATTGCTGCTGCTCCTCGGTGAGTCCAGAAGTTCTAACTGCCTCTTCGAAGCTGCACTTTCTTTTCACCGCAGGCTTCTCATCGGCCTTGTAGAACTGCTCTGGCGGGATCTGCGCTACTGCCGCGAAGTGAGCCACGACAACGTCGAGGGGTGTGCTGAGTTCGTTGGCTACGCGTTGTCTGAAACCATCGCTCATTGTGTTCACGTCAATCTCACGATCTCGTAGTCTCGCAACGAAAAGACTATTGGCTTGCAGTCCCTTCACGAGCGCGCGGAAGCCCGTGCGATCGAGTACGGCAAACGGATTCTCAACGCTTGCGGGCTGCGCCCGCCTACCGTTCGGCCCGGCGGCCTCAGTACGCTTGACTTCAAACAGCCGATTTTGAAATCGACTCATGGCGCGGGAAACACCGGGACTGAAGCACGGCTCGACGGCATTAGTGACGGCGACATCTTCGCTCGAGCCGACATCTATGATGATGTCAATTGCGAGGTCCGTCAACTCACTCGCGTGTTCCGGGTATTTGCGAGCAAATTCTTCGAGAAGTTCTGCGTCGGGAGTTTCCTTCGCCAACGAGAACGCATACAAGACGTCTCGGAGCGGCGGCGTCTGTTTGGTCAGGCTCATGATGATTCCCCCTATTTGAATTGAGAGAGCTTTTTCGCAGCGCTGGTCAGGCGATTGCGAACCGTGCGCCCAGTCACGCCGGAGAGTGTGGCTGCTGTGATGGCGGAAGGGTCGTCGGATTCCTCTTTTAGTCCGAGCACGTGGCGGAGTACCACCGCCTTGCGTTCGTCGGGCGGCAGGTTGTCAATTGCCCTGACGAGGTCCTTTTGGAGAACCTTACCGAACTGGGTGGACTGGCTACGGAAGGCCTGCGGAACACGGGCGAATGCCTCCTCGTCGTTCGAATTGCTGCCCACCTCAGAAGGAGGCAAGGGGTCTAGTGGCTGAAGGAGCGCACGTTCACGGCGAAGGAAGCCGATGCGGAAGAAGCGAAACGCACGGTGAAAGCGGCACTCATAGTAGTCAAGCTCGTTCGGGTGTTCGTCGGATCCATCTTTCACAAAGAGGAGGCTAAAGTCGCCGAGGATGTCCTCCCGGATCTGTTCGGTGTTCGGGAAAGCGTTGTGGGGAATGGTCGACTTTAGAATCATCTCGCAACGGGCCAGAAGGGGAGGCATCAACGTGTTCATCGCTTTGTCATCGTAGGAGCGCCGAGCCTCTCGAACGAGGTGTACAAGGCACTCCAGTGGAAGAAACTCCGAATCGTCGGAATCTGACAACCAGGCTCGCCGGCCCAAGGTATCAAGGTCCTGTTCGAACGCAACATCGATTGCAGCCTCAACCATGGCAGGCCGGGTGTAAAGGGCACCGTTCTGGTCCGTCTTCGTTAGCGCTCGAGCCATTTCGCTCCTCGCCGGTGCGCTTCGTACGGAGCACCACTTCTGATCACAAGAGCCTAATTGCACCGTCGTGGCCTACCCGGAAAGGCCAAGGCAAACTTTTTCGGCCGGCTTGCGCGGTCGCCGGAATCCTTCCGGTGGAACCGATATTCCGGCAGCGAATGAGATCACGAATAGGCGCTGTGAACGCTCACAGGGGATTCCGTTACCTCGCCAGGGCCTTCTTCAGTTCCTTGAGGAGCTTTTCGGTTTCCTCAAACTTTCGAATAACTTGGGGGTCACCTTTCATCTCGGCTAGCGTGGTCCACGGGTATCCGCCTCGTGATCCTCGACATGATGCTCCCGCCTGCAGAACGTCCGGCAGCGTTGACCGGCGAAGGGATTCACACTGGACTCCGGCTACTTTCTGAAATTCGAAGCACATTCCCAAAACTCCCCGTCCTTTTGTTTACCTAATGTTAGAAGACTGCAGTTCGTCTGCGATTCGTACACCTACCTGCTCGAGAAGTGCTCGGTTTTCCCTTTCGAATTGCCGCAGGAGGTTTGGAGGCTGATATCAGAGTGAGCGCTGCGTCCGATTTCTCGTTCCAGCGTATCAAACAAATCGTTGTGGCGTTGTTTTATCAACGGTTTGCGGCGAAGCTCGACAGCTTGGACCCATCTCCACCGGCATCAGCAGTCCGCAGACTGTTAAGTCGATGGTATTAAAGAGTATACTCGAACTTTGAAGGCGCACCGGCGCCGAGTCGATTTTGCGAGTTGCTTCATGCCCAACCACCAGGAACACGCGAACCTCATCTGGCAGATCGCCGACCTGCTGCGCGGGCCGTACCGCCCGCCGCAATACGAGCGGGTGATGCTGCCCATGACGGTGCTGCGCCGTTTCGACTGCGTGCTCGCCCCGACGAAAGCGAAGGTCCTGGCCGAGATCGAGAAGCGAAAGGGAGGCAAACTCAGCGACGACGCGCTCGACAGGGTGCTGAACAAGGCGGCCGGACAGCGATTCCATAACCATTCCCCCCTGACATTCGAAAAGCTGAAAGGCGACCCGGACAACATCGAGAAGCACCTCGTCAGCTACATCAAAGGGTTCTCAGCCAACATCCGCACGATCTTTGATTTCTTCGAGTTCGAAACTGAAATCGAAAAGATGCGCGAGGCCAACATCCTCTACCTCGTCGTCTCCAAGTTCTGCGATGTGGATCTCCACCCAGACGCAGTGCCGAACGAGGAAATGGGACTGATCTTCGAGAACCTCATTCGGCGCTTCAACGAACTGGCCAACGAAACGGCGGGCGATCACTTCACCCCGCGCGAGGTCATCCGGCTGATGGTGCACATCCTGTTCATCCACGATGACAAGCTTTTGGCTACTCCCGGAACTGTGCGCAAGCTGTTGGACCCCGCTTGCGGCACTGGCGGCATGCTGGCTGAGGCGCAGCGCTACCTGCGCGAGCACCATCCCGAGGCCAAACTCTACGCCTACGGGCAGGACTACAACAAGCGAGCCTTCGCTACCGCTGCCTCCGACATGCTCATCAAACAGGTGGACCACAACGGAAGCGGTGACAACGTCCGCCTGGGCGACAGCTTCACCGAGGACCGATTCCAGGATGAAACCTTCGACTACCTGCTCTCCAATCCACCCTTCGGCGTGGACTGGAAGAAGCAGCAGAAGGAGATCCAACAGGAGCATGACAAGCGCGGCTTCGACGGACGCTTCGGTGCTGGGCTTCCACGCGTTAACGACGGTTCTCTCCTTTTCCTCCAGCACATGATCAGCAAATTTGAATACGTAGCTTTAGGCCAACAGAAGTACGGCTCGCGTCTCGCCATCGTCTTCAGCGGTTCGCCCCTGTTTACCGGCGGCGCGGGCTCTGGCGAGAGCGATATTCGCAAGTGGATCATCGAAAACGACTGGCTGGAGGCAATCATCGCTCTTCCCGAACAGATGTTCTACAACACAGGCATCGGCACCTACATCTGGATCGTCACCAACCGGAAGGAGAAGCGCCGCAAGGGTAAGATCCACCTCCTCGATGTCCGCGAGTGCTACATTCCCTTGCGCCGCAGTCTCGGAGACAAGCGGCGGAAGATTGGGGAGGGCAAGGACGGCGAACCCGACCAGATCGCCGACATCGTGAAGCTTTACGGCCGCTTCGCCGATGGCGACACATCGAAGATCCTGAGCAACGCGAACTTCGGCTATACCCGAGTGACAGTCGAGCGGCCGTTACGTCTACGTTACCAAATGACGATCAAGGACAAGACACGCTTTCTCGACGCCTGCCCGCAGTTGCTCGACGACGTCCAGGAGATCGATACCACATTAGGAAGGGAGCCACATAGGGATTGGAACGTGGTGTGGTCGCGTCTCGAGGACTTGCTTCATGCACGTAAGTCCCGCTGGAAATCGCCTGAACAAAAACTATTCCGTTCCGTCTTCACTCAGAAGGACCCGGAAGCGGAGCCTGTGCTCAGGGCAGGCACTAACGCAGACTGCGAGCCCGATGCCGACCTGCGCGATTTTGAGAACGTGCCGCTCGGCGAGGAAATCGACGCTTACTTCCGCCGCGAGGTGTTGCCGCATGTGCCCGATGCGTGGATGGACCGCAGCAAGGACAAAGTGGGGTACGAAATCAACTTCAACCGCCACTTCTACTGCCATACGCCGCCCCGTCCTTTGGAACAGATCGACGCCGACCTGAAGCGCGCCGAGGAAGACGTCATGCGGTTACTCCGGGAGGTGACGTCTTGAACGGCCAGGGCCAGCGGAAGACCACAATTCCCGCTCATTGGAGTTGGAAGAAGGTAAAGTACCTAGCTTCGCTAAGGAGTGGAGATTCGATCACATCCGACTCGATATCCGACTCGGGCGATTACCCTGTATACGGCGGCAATGGGCTCAGGGGCTTCACATCGAGCGCTACTCATCGCGGCGATTATGTATTGATTGGTCGGCAAGGTGCTTTATGTGGAAACATCAACTATGCCTCCGGAGAATTCTGGGCATCCGAGCACGCAGTCGTGGTTGACACACATGGCAACTGCAATGTTCGATGGCTGGGTGAGCTTCTCCGATCAATGGACCTTAACCAATACTCACAGTCTGCGGCACAGCCTGGGCTATCGGTCGATGTTATCGCCAATCTTGAAATCCCTGTTCCGCCCCGTGCCGAGCAGCGTTACATAGCGGACTATCTCGACCGGGAGATTCAGCAGCTTGATGCTCTCGTAGGGGCTAAGGACCGGATGCTGGGGTTGCTGGCGGAAAAGCGGCGAGCGCTCATCGCCCGCGCGGTCACCCGAGGAGTGAATCTAAATACTCCCCTCCACGATTCCGGCATACCATGGCTTGGCCAGATTCCGGCGCATTGGGGTACTGAGCGATCTAAGTGGCTTTTCCGCGAACGGGACGAGCGCTCCTTGACCGGCGAAGAAGAGATGCTCACGGTCTCTCACCTGACTGGAGTCACACCTCGTTCGGAAAAGGATGTGAACATGTTCGAGGCAGAGACGAACGAAGGCTACAAAGTCTGCTACGCAGGCGATCTGGTCATCAACACGCTCTGGGCTTGGATGGGTGCGATGGGTGTCTCGCCTGTACATGGTATTGTCAGTCCCGCTTATAACGTCTACGAACCAGGCGAACGGCTCGATCCGGCTTATGTGGACGCCCTCTCTCGTATCAAAGTATTTGCCGAAGAAGCAACCCGGTTTTCGAAGGGAGTGTGGTCTTCGAGGCTTCGACTTTATCCCGAGGGATTCTTCGAAATTTGGATGCCAGTACCGCCCTTACCCGAACAGCGCGCCATCGTTGCCCACATTGCCGACGAGACGGCGAAGCTGGATGCACTGCGGGCTGCAGCGGAGCACACAGTTGGACTGCTGAAGGAACGCCGCTCCGCCATCATCGCTGCCGCCGTGACTGGGCAACTGAAGATCCCGGAGGCTGCGTGAACATCAAGCGTCTTCAAGTCGCCAATCTCCGCGCCTTCGAGCAGGCAACGTTCGAGTTCAACCCTCGCATGACCCTGCTTGTGGGTATAAACGGTGTCGGAAAGACCACGGTTCTCGATGCCGTGCGGCTCTGTCTGTCCAAGATTCTTCCAGCGACCACCGCATCTCGAAGCCGCGGACTCCCGTTCACTGACGAGGACATCCGGGGTACTGCGCCGGCGCTGACAGTACAACTCGAATTCTCGTTGGGAGGAAAGGAATTCGAGTTCCTGGTCCACAAACAGCGGGAGGCCAGCGTTGCACACAAACGGGGCGTGGTTCGAGAACAAACGATGGGCACACCCGATACAGAGAAGTGCACGCCTGATTTGTCTGTCCTTGGCGAATCGACTAAGACTGCTGAAGCCCAGCCGGTCGGCATCTTCTTCTCTACCCGGCGCTCGCTGGTGTCGGATGCTGCCCCCACGACAGGAAGCGCAGCCGGCGGACAGGCCGCAGCGTTTGCCGACGCGCTTTCGAGCCGCGAACTGCGCCTCGCTGAAGTCGCGTACTGGATGCGCGCACAGGAGGATCTTGGACGCGAAGATCCACGGGCCAAGAAGCACATCACAGCACTGAGCCGCGCCGCCAAAGGATTCCTGCCGGAGTGCAAGCATCTTCGTGCGGAAACCTCCCCGAAGCCCCGGCTGCTTGTCGATAAAGGCCGTTTGGCACTGGATGTCCGGCAGCTTTCCGACGGCGAGCGCGGTATGTTAGCGCTCGTGCTGGACATCGCCCGCAGGCTGTCGCAGGCAAATCCCGGTTTGGCTGATCCCGTGAAGCAGGGTCGGGCAATCGTGCTGATCGATGAACTTGATTTGCACCTGCATCCCAAGTGGCAACGAACGGTCGTCGAACGGCTCACAGATACCTTCCATAGTTGCCAGTTCATCGCCACTACGCACTCTCCGCAAATCGTGGCGGCCGTGGAGCCGGAGCAGGTTCTACTCGTAACAGAAACCGGCGTGATGCGCCCTGACCGAACTCTTGGGATGGACTCCAATTGGATACTGCGTCACCTCATGCAGGCCGATGATCGACCCGCCGACGCTGCGAGAGTCGTTCGGGACATTGAAGCATTGATAAAGAAAGGTTCGTTCCGAATGGCGCGTAAAGCCATTGCTTCCGCGAAGGAAACGGGGCTGGACCTTCCCGACTGGTCCGTGCTGGAAGCGCGCATGGCTCGGTTGGAGATGGTGACCAAGTGAAGCTCATCCAGAAGCGGGGACGCCCTCCTAGGTTTGCTCGGTGGTGTACGAGCGTTGCCGGTACCAATAAGGAAGATTTCCGAGAAATCCCGCGCGCTGAGAAGGATGCTCTGTTGAATGCTTTGATCGCGGAGCAGGGCGGGCTATGCGCCTACACCATGAGGCGGATTGAGGAAGGGTCTTCGCACGTCGAGCACATTAAGCCGCAGAGCCGCTGCAGGGCCGAACATCGGGGAACGGATCTCGATTACGGGAATTTGGTTGCCTGTTTCCCCCGCGATGGAATGTCGCGGCGTTGCCGCTACGGAGCCCAAGAGAAAGGGGATTGGTGGGAGAATGACGGCGCATCCTTCGTTTCTCCACTCCATCCTGCATGCGAGCAGCGTTTTCGCTTCGATCTCGACGGAGCCATTACCCCTGTAGGTAACCGCAATGATGCCGTTGCTACGATTGAGATCCTAGCCCTCGATCACGCCAGCTTAACGGAAGATCGTAAGCGGGTTATCGTTGAGTTCATTTACGGACCGGACGGCGACTCGCCGCTCTCTCCTGCCCAAGCCAACCAGGCCGCGGCGGCCATATGCGCTCCGTATACGGGCGGGCACTTCCGCGAGTTTTGTGTGGCGATTCGTGATGCCCTAACGGAGTATTTGGCATTCCTCGCTCGGCTCGCCCGGAAGAGGAAGGCCGCGCGAAGGAGGCGCTGATCATGCTGGCAAGTCCCCCTTCCCATACCGAAGCTGCCTTCGAGACGGTGATTGAGTCGCACCTGCTAGCGAGCGGATATGTTGCCGTGGATCGCAATGCCTTCGACCAAGAGCGGGGGATTTTCCCGGCGAACGTGCTGGAGTTCATCCGCGAGACCCAGTCGAAAGAATGGGCGAAGCTAGAGGCTCTGCACGGCGCGAAGACCGGTGAGCAGGTACTAATCGATCTCTGCAAGTGGATGGATACCTACGGCTCCCTCGCGACACTGCGGCACGGATTCAAATGCTACGGGCGTACCCTGCGGGTGGCTTTCTTTAAGGCAGCGCATGAGTTGAATCCAGAACTGGAGGAGCGCTACGCTGCTAACCGCGTTGGCGTCACTCGACAACTCCACTTCTCGCCACGCGCAGAGTCGTCGCTCGACGTCACCATCAGCTTGAACGGTGTCCCCGTCATCACTGCGGAGCTAAAGAACCCGCTAACCGGCCAGACGGTGGAGAACGCTCGGTGGCAGTACCGGCATGACCGCGATCCGCGGGAGGTCATCTTTGCGTTCAAGCGGCGGACCCTGGTGCATTTCGCGATAGACACCGAGACGGTGTTCATGACCACGCGTCTGGCGGGCACGGCAACGCACTTCTTGCCGTTCAACCGAGGGTGCAACGGTGGTGCCGGGAACTCACCTGATCCGGCCGGCAAGACGTACCGCACGGGGTATCTGTGGGAGGAGGTGTTGCAGCGGGACAGCCTTCTCGACTTGTTGGCACGGTTCGTCCATCTTCAGGAGGAGGAGAAACGCGACGATCAGGGCCGCAAGGTGAAGAAGGAGACGATGATCTTCCCGCGCTACCACCAACTTCAGGCGGTGCGTGCTCTGGTGGACGCTGCCCGGCAGGAGGGCGTTGGACACAACTACCTCGTCGAGCATTCAGCGGGAAGCGGAAAGAGCAACACCATCGGCTGGTTGGCCCATAGGTTGGCTTCGCTCCACAGCAGCCAGAACGAACGTGTTTTCGACAGCGTCATCGTGGTGACCGACCGGGTGGTTCTCGACCAGCAGTTACAGGACACGATTTACCAGTTTGAGCACAAGCGCGGCGTTGTCCAGAAGATCGACGAAAGTTCCCGGCAACTGGCCGAGGCGTTGGAGAGTGCCGTACCAGTCATCATCACCACGCTCCAGAAGTTTCCGTTCGTCTCCCGGCAGTTGCTCAAGATGGCCGAGCAACGCGGCGAAGCGGGGACCGGTACGCTCCAGACGCGCCGTTGTGCCGTGATCATCGACGAGGCGCACAGTTCGCAATCAGGCGAAACAGCCACCGAATTGAAGGGGGTGTTAGGTGGGGAGGCTCTTCGCCAGGAGGCGGCCGCACGCGCGGCGGAAGAGGGCGCCGAGGACATGGAGGAGCTGTTCAGAAGCATGGCCAAGCGCGGGCGACAGGCCAACCTCAGTTTCTTCGCCTTCACCGCAACGCCCAAGCACAAGACGCTCGCGGTGTTTGGCCGGGATGGCGTGCCGGCGCACCGTTACACGATGCGTCAAGCCATCGAGGAGGAGTTCATCCTCGACGTGCTGAAGCACTACACGACCTACGCGGCCTACTTCAAACTGCTAAAGGCGCGCGAAGACGACCCGAACGTCGAGCGAAAGAAGGCCGCCCGCGCGTTGGCGCGTTTCCTGAAGCTGCACCCGCATAACATCGCGCAGAAAACTGAAGTTATGGTGGAGCACTTTCAGGCGTTCACCCGCCACAAGATCGGTGGCCGCGCCAAGGCGATGGTTGTGACCGGTTCGCGCCTGGAGGCGGTCCGCTATAAGCAAAGCTTTGACCGCTACATCAAGTTGAAGGGCTACCCGATTAAGTCGCTGGTCGCGTTCTCCGGCACGGTGCAGGATGACAAGATCGCAGAGGCCACATACACCGAAGAAGGAATGAACAAGGGCATCAAGGCAAAGGAACTGCCCGAGAAGTTTGCCACGCAGGAATACCACGTTCTGCTGGTGGCGGAGAAATATCAGACCGGGTTCGACCAGCCGCTCCTCCACACGATGTACGTGGACAAACGGCTGGCGGGCATCCAAGCTGTGCAGACGCTCTCACGGCTCAATCGCATCCATCCGCTCAAGGAGGACACGTTCGTTCTCGACTTCGTGAACAAGCGCGAGGAGATCCAGGAGGCCTTCAAGACGTATTACGAAGGCGCGGAGATGGGCGAGGAGGTTGACCCGGCGCGCATGTATCAGCTCAAGGCGGAACTTGATGCTTCGGGCGTCTATCTGACTGAGGAGAGGGATCGGTTCTGTCAGGTGTATTTCAAGCCGAAGCAGCGGCAGAGCGCAGCCGACCACCAAGCGATGAATGCTGCGCTCGATCCTGCGGTGTCGCGCTTTTCTGCGCGCCAGCGAGAAAATGAGGACGAAGCTGAACTGTGGCGAGGTAAGCTTCAGGCCTATCGCAACCTCTACGGCTTCCTGAGTCAGGTGATTCCATATCAGGATTCCGATCTGGAGAAGCTCTACGTCTTCCTTCGCCACCTCGGAGCTAAGCTGCCGCGACGGCGCGGCGGGCCAACATACCAGTTCGATGACGATGTGCGGTTGGAGTACTATCGCCTGCAAAAGATCGCTGAGGGTTCGATCAGTCTGAATGAAGGCAAAGCGAACCGACTGGATGGACCGTCCGAGGTCGGGGGCGGCATGGTGCGCGAACAACCCGTAACGCTGTCGCAGCTCATCGACATTTTGAACGAGCGGTTCGGTACGGACTTCAACCAGGCCGACCAGTTGTTCTTCAATCAACTCGTCGAAGCCGCTATAGCCGACGGCGCACTCAAGCAGGCTGCGGCCGTGAACCCGGGCGACAAGTTCGAGCTGGTATTCAAGAATTTACTCGAAACCCTCTTCGTGGAGCGGATGGATCAGAACGAGGAGATCTTCATCCGATTCATGAATGACGCCACGTTTCAAAAACTCGTCACGGGCTGGCTCTCTTCGGAAGCATACAAGAGGCTGCGCGAAGAGGCTCGAAGCTGAACTTGACGAGAGGTTGAAGTGTGCCTCGACAACCGAGATGCAGGAATTTAGTTGCTCGGGTCTCGACCGCCTCCGAACCGCGTGCGCTGGTCCGGCAAGTATACTACGGCCGAGATACCGCCGACCCTCAATATCGAGCCCTGATCCCGCGAATCGTAGCACGGCTTCCAGTTCGCCTGCTTCCGTGGCAGGGGTACGGGGGCGAACGTGCTGGAGGTGGTCACAGGGGTGTGATGCGCGCTACGACCGTGGCAGCAGCTCAAAGGCCAACCGGCTCCGGGCGTTCTGGCAGAAGGAGGACAACCGCCTTGTCGGCAAGCTGATGAACGAACTGCTTGATTATGCCGGCGGAAAGGGAGCGAACCAGGAGGTGTGCCGCCTCGTCGTGGCGCGCCTTCTCCAGGACGGTGCAGGTCTCTCGGCGCAAACTGATTCCGGAAAAGGAACAAACATCCCGCCAGCAGGCATGCTCTCAGCAACCTGCCCGGCTGAAGCAGGACTTTTTTCAACTCGCGGCCCGAGGCCGACCGAAACAGGGCCGGGCTCACTCTGGAAAATCTGCTCAACCGACTCTTCGAGACACTCGAACTGAGGCCCCGGCAGTCTTTCCGCGTCGTCGGAGAGCAGATAGTTGACGTGGGGCAGCCGGAAGGAGTCAGCCGACGCCGTGCGCCGAAAGCTGTCGGCGCCGATTCCCGGCTCCCCCGGTCCTTCGGCGGTGGTTCATTACCGCGTCGGCGCGCAATACCAGAGGACGTTGTTCTTACGGATTCTTTCTCCGCCCCTTCCGGGATCTGCTGTGCTCTGGCGATCTCATTGAGATGATCCGGGCGCGCGCCGCGCATGATCCAGGGGAGGGATAGCCTTGATTCGCACCGGCCAGGCTCCGCTACGCCTCCCGGCCATGCAGAGGGACCCTGGCGATCCGTCCCCCGCCATGCCTGGTCCGGGCCGCCGGACTTCCCCGGGAGGGCCCTGCCGCCCTGCTTTCGGCGGCCGTCTTTCTCGCTTGTAAACAATAATCGTGCCCGCTAGGATGCAATCGGGCGGCTAACCTTATAAATTGAATATGGTTGGCTGAAACCCTTATTTCCGGCGCTCACGACCCATTGAGTCAGACGGAAGACCAGACTGACCTTAAAGTGAGGACCACATAGATGGGGGAACCGCGGAACCCGCATGAGGCCAGCGCTTCTGCCACGGGCTACCTGTTCCAGTGCCGCTACGCGCTGCTGGCCGGGCTGCGCGCGATCCCAGAATCGCCCCAGCTATCGATCTCGATTGAGAAGTTCGACGATGTCGCTTTCGAGGCCTGCGGCGAGCCGACCGAGCTGATCCAGACCAAGCACCACGTCGGCAAGACAGGTGATCTCACCGACAGCAGCGCCGACCTCTGGAAGACGCTGGCAATCTGGCTCAAGCACCTCGCCCAGGATATCGATGCGCCCTTTCGCACGAGATTCGTCTTGCTGACGACGGGCAGCGCTCCCGGTGGATCGGCGGTCTCAATGCTGCGCATCTGCGACCGCGATGAGAAGCAGGCCGACAAGCGCCTGCTGGCCGCGGCGGCAAAATCGAGGAACAAGGATCATGAAGCTGCGTACTCGGCGTATGTTGCGCTCGCCGAGCCGGTCCGGTTCAGCCTGCTGCGCGCTGTCTTTATCCTTGACGGGTCTTCCAACATCATTGACGTCCGCGAGGAAATCGCCCGCGAACTGCACCATGCCGCCCCGCGGGATCAGATCGACAACCTGGTCGAGCGCCTCGAAGGCTGGTGGTTCAGCGCGGTGATCCGCGCACTGACGGCGCCGGTGCCGACGGCAATACCGGTCCTGGCCATCGAACAGCGAGTTGATGAGCTCCGCGAGGAATTCAAGCGCAACGCGCTCCCCGTTGACTTCAAGACGGCGCTGCCGTCCCGCACGGTAGTCGCCGACCTGGACAAGCGCCCGTTCGTCAAACAACTGAGGAAAATCGAGATCGGCTCGGCCCGCATCGAATTCGCCATACGGGATTTCTACCGCGCCTCGGAACAACGCTCGCGCTGGGTACGCGAGGATCTGCTGATCGACGATGAGCTCGAAAACTACGAGCAGGAATTGATCGAGGCCTGGGAGCCGCGCCACGCCGCCATGCGCGACGAAGCCGCTTCTCCCTGTTCTCTCGACAAAAAGGTAGCGTTGGGCCAGGCGGTGTTCAAATGGGTCGAGCAGGACGCCAATTTTCCGCTGCGGACGGTGCGTGAGCGGTTCCTGACGCATGGCAGCTATCACATCCTCGCCAACCGGTACGCGGTGGGATGGCATCCTGAATTCAAAGGCGACGAGCCGTCTGACCGGAAGGAGAGTCGATGATGCAGCCCTGGTCAAAGCGCGTGGTCGAGGAGGCAAACCTCTTCAACCCGGCTTTCGGCGCGGTGCTCCTCGCCAAGGCAGCCGACGAATTCACCAAGAAGTCACACCAGCCGTTCCCCTTTGCCCTCACCTTTCTCGTCTTGCCGATTGTGCTGCACCATGGAACGCGCTCAGCCCTCCCGGGATCGACGATCACATCGCTCCTGCCGTGGGTCCAGGACCACCGCGACCGGCTCGTCAACTTCGCGCTCCGCGTCCGGTCCTTGCGGGCGATCACGAGGGAAGCCATCCTGTTCGGCACGCAGAATGAAACGCTAGCCGTGACGGAGTCCGGCGGAATCGCCGTAGGATCGAGGAGACAGGCGGCAACCGAGAAACGGACGGGCCTGTTTACCGATGAGGCGCGCGAATGCGTTGACCGCGCCGGCTTTCTCGGGCGGTGGTTTGCTGCTGCCGGCACGACGCCGACGATCTTTGCGGCCTGGGGGATTACCCCGTGAGCCTGCAAATCGCCAAGCTGATCCTTTACAGCCGCAACGGGGAAATACGCGAAGTCGCCTTCCGCACCGGCCAGTTCAACGTCTTGACGGGTGCTTCGAAAACCGGCAAGTCGGCGATCATCGATATCATCGACTATTGCACCGGCCGCAGCGAGTGTAACGTGGCGGATGGCGTCATCCGCCGTTATGTCGGCTGGTACGCCATCCTGTTCCAGCTCAACGCCGGACAGATCCTGATCGCCCGGCGCAATCCGCCCGTCGGCGAGCGCACCAGCGGCGATATCTACATGGATCGCGGCACCGCGATCGCCACGCCGGCGGCCTCCCTTTTGGTCAAGAACACCACGGTGGACGCGGTCGAGAAATTTCTCGGTGCTTCCATCGGCATCAGCGAGAATGAACATCGCCCGTCGGTGCCCACACGCGATGCGCTGGAGGCGAATTTCCGACACGCGCTGCTCTTTTCATTCCAGGACCAGAACGATATCGACAGCAAGCAGCGCCTGTTCCACCGCCAGGGTGACGACTTCGTCGGCCAGGCGATCCGGGACACCTTCCCCTACTTCCTGGGGGCCATCGATGAGGACCGGCTCCTCAAGCAGTCGCAGCTTGATCAGGCGCGGCGCCAGCTCCGCCAGCTTGAGCGGCAGCTGCGCGATGCGGAGGCCGTCGACAGCAGCAGCTACCCCCGCGCCCAGGCCCTTCTGGATGAAGCCAAGCAGGTCGGCCTGGTTGATGAGAGGACGGTCCCAACCTCATATGAGGGCGTATTCGCCGTCCTGCAGCGCGTAACGCGGGAATCACAGATCAAGGGCGATGCGGTGATAGGTGACGGCGAAGATCTGCTCTCCAGCCTGCGCGCCGAACGCCAGGGCCTGCGCAACGAGCTTGAGCGCGTTAACGCCGAGATTCGCGCGACCCGCACTTTCACCCTGGAGACCAACGGTTATGAACGAGAGGCCAAGGAACAGCGCGCCCGCCTGAGCGCCATCGGGCTCATCAGGTCCGATCGCCACGACGCAGAACATTGTCCTCTTTGCGAAAGCCTCCTGGCAAACCCCACCCCGACGGTGACCCAGATCGAGCGTTCCCTGCTCGAATTAAGCGAACAGCTTGAAGCGGTGGAAGCCGAAAACCCCCGCCTCCAGGCCCGGCTCGCCTCGCTGTTAAGCGAGGAGGCCGCAATCGAAGAGCGCTTGCGCAACAACCAGCATCGGATTGCGGCCCGCACGCGCGAAAACGAGATATTGCGGGTCCAGCAGGAGAACTTCATCCTCCAGGCCCGCGCTATCGGCAAGATCAGCCAGTATGTTGAGACCGCGAGCAACGCCGACACCGGCTCCACTTTGAAGTCCGCGATCGACGCGGCGCGGGCGCGCGTTGCCGTGCTCGAACACGAACTCGATCCCGAAGCCATCCGCGAGAAGCTGAATGCCTTTATGAATATCATCGGCCGCTACATGAGCGCTTACTCTGACACGCTCGAACTCGAGCATCGCGGCAGCCAGCTCCGCCTTGATATTCGGAATCTGACGGTCGTCGCCGATACGCTCGATGGACCGGTGTCGCTCTTGCGCATGGGCAGCGGCGAGAACTGGGTCGGGTACCACGTGCTCGCCCATCTTGCCCTGCACAAATGGTTCAGGCAGAAGAACCGCCCCGTTCCGGGTTTCATCATCTTCGATCAGCCCTCCCAGGCACACTATCCACCCGAGCGGGACGCCGAGGGTTCACTCGATGTTCTCGGCGACGAGGATCAGACGGCGGTGCTGCAGTTGTTCAAGCTGATTGCGGATGCTGCCGCCGAGCTCGCACCGCAGCTGCAGATCATTGTCATGGATCACGCGGATTTGAAGCGGGACTGGTTCCAGGGCGCCATTGTAGAGCGCTGGCGCAGGGGCGAGAAACTGGTACCGCTGTCCTGGACGCAACAACCGTCAGACGCCCGTTGACGGTACCGAACGCCGTAGTAGCGATCAATCATGCAAGGAACCCGTCTGAAGGCGAGACCCCGATGACTCCACCGTTGGCGACCAGGAATGATCCGATCGCTGGAAATATTGCTTTTTCACCGTATCAAAACCGTATAAAAACCCTAACTGAAACAGCCGCTGGGGTTGTCCGTCGAGCGAAGAGCAGATTTCCCAGGTTGTTGGAAAGACTGAGAAAACGCGAAACGGAATGGACGATTTGGAAGGGAGCTTCACGCGCCCAAGGCAGGGGCGTTACGCGTGCACGAACCGCCGCCCTTGGTGCGTTGTGCTATATTGTGCCTGGAACGAGCTTTGGAGAGCGAAATGGACAGCATGAATGGACAGCATGGGAATGGCGGAACGCGCGATTCTCAGGCTGCCGTGCTGTCTGTTTTGCTGTCTATTTTGGCATCCAAACGGGTAGTATTGGATAGACAGCATGGACGGAATAGACTGGAAACCAGTTTAGGAAGTCCAGTGGATTCAGCTAAATAGCTGATTTGACAGAATGCGGGAGTAATTCAGTGGTAGAATGCCAGCTTCCCAAGCTGGACGTCGCGGGTTCGAACCCCGTCTCCCGCTCCATCTTTTCAATAACTTGGGGCATGTTGCCGGTCTCAGCATTAATGCGATTACTGCTTTAAGCTCCCGATCACCTCGCGGAGCCGGCTGGAGGGTGTTACGAGCACCCTCCGGCCAAACCTGAAATCTCCTCGCGTAGCCTCAATTCAAAAAGCCTCAACATTCGAGTGCTCCCTGCGCCGTCATTGGATGACGACTGACTCCAACTTGCGAACGGCCGCCAACTTCTGCTCGAAGCTCGCAACCGCGTATTCGTTTTCATTCACGTCCACCGTATTGCCCATCTGTGCCGACCGGGTATGAGCATCCACCCCAGCCGCCTTTGACAACGTCGCGAACGTCCGCCGCATGACCTGGAATGTCGCCCATTCCAGTCCAACCGGCTTCAGCTTCGGGTACATCGACTTCCGCCAGATATTGTCCCGCCTCATCGGCGTTCCTTTCTCTGAACCGAATAGCCACGTCTCTGCTGGCGAACCGAGCAACCGAAGTTTCCAACACTGATCGAGCATTGCCAACGTCCCAACGGTGAGCGCAACCCGCCGGGTTGATCTCTTCGTCTTCGGTTGGTCGATATCGCCCTTGTAAACCCGACGCCTGACCCAGACAGAGTCGTCATCCAGATCGCCCATTTGCAGCGCCAGGATTTCTCCGGGACGCATGCCCTCCCAGGTTGCCAGCCGAACAATCACCTTCTCCCGGAGCTCCAGTGCTCCGATCAAGATGGCCGCCTGCTCCGGAGTCAGGACTTCCCGACTCCGCCCTTCCTGATAGTGCCGCGGCGTAAAGAGTGCCGCAGCCGGATTCCGATCAACGACGCCCTCGCTCATCGCGAGCGCGAAGACCGACCGTATAGCCGCCTTCGGGACGAGAGTCATCGGTTCCCTGAGACGGGCATGTACGGAGCATCGAACACAATATCCCGGTTTACTCTGACATTGAAACGATAGCCGATAGAAATTTTGATAGTCGGTTGGACATTCAGGTTTCGTCGTGTGATTTGTGCTCCCAAATCGGATGCCTGCTGGCCCACGGCGCTTCCGGCGACCTGCGCTGGGCTCGGGTAGGTGAGAAGCGACCGGTTCTGGTTCTGCGAAATCTCAGATGCCGCCGCGAAGAGGCTTGTCAGAACAGCAAAGCCGATGAGCCTCGTGTAGTGGCGATCACCAGCGCTAACGCTCGCTGCCGCCGGCCAATTGAATATCCAACCGGCCGTTCAACTGAACCTAACCGACGCCCACCGCGCTCACCTCGCCCGGCATAGGGCAAAACATGGATACCCGACAACAGCAAACGAGGGGGCTCATAGGTAGGCTCAACGTCCTCGGTGTCCGCCGTGAGGAGGCCATATTGCTACAGGTGTTTACGCGGCAAGATCTTGGAATTTGAGACAATTACGTTGTTCTTACTATCCGAATGGCTTGAGGACAGCCGGGTATCATACAATCGCGTTGAGCCACCGACCAACATCGCGGCAGGCGGCCACCGCGCGTTCGGTTTTGTCGCGGTCCAGATCGCGGGCGGCGTGAATGAGCTTGTTGCGGATGTCGTCGTAGGCCCAGCAGAAGCGATCCCACAGCTTTGGATCATCGTCGATCAGCCGACGTCCGGAGAGCGATGGCACTAATTCCTTTAGCCGCTCCTTCGTTCGCCAGGTTCTGCCAAGACGCTCCTCGATGTCGGTATCGGGTAGGCCCTGAGCTGTCATCTTCTTGTCCAAAAAGTCTTCGAGACGTAGCTCCAGTGCCTGGAAAGCGTTCACGACAGCGAGGGTGAATGCGTTCGTCTCAAGTGACGCTTCAGCGTCAAGGAAGAGCAAATCCCAAGGAGGGATTTCCTCCCCAGTAGCCGCTTTGCGGGCGATTTCGTTCAGCTCGTTTCCAGAACGGTCATGATCCCAGTGCCGATGCCGTGACCAAAAGATGCGCCATGGAATCCGATATTGTGTTCCTGAAAAAAGATGTCACGGACATGTATGCTTGAGAGTCGCTGGATATGTGCACTACGGGTCACAACGCGGTAGATGTCAATAAACCGATTAAGGGCCGCGACGGCGCGGGCAATCACTTCGGATCGCGCCGATTGGCCCCCGGCCTCGGAGTTCAGCGCCTCGCGCATATAGGCGGTATCAAAAAACATCCAAATCAGACTGTAACGATACAAGCCTGCCTTGTCTTTTAGCGCCTCGACATTCGTGCCGGTGCAAACTGGCTCTGGACCGAGATTAGGTTCAGTAGGGAAATTCGGCGTTTTGATGCTCGTCTTGTTGTGATAAAGCACGTGGGTCGGCGAGAAATAGTCGGCCTCGCTCGAACCCGCCGCGCGAACGGTCCAGACCTTCTTGAGTACGAGATGGCTTGTTGCCGCGGCGTCTATCAAACCGATCATCGTGTTGATTGGGACGTGGAAGCAGTACGGAACGCCCATCTCGATCAGAGTGTTCGCCGGCTGAGCAGGCCGCTTCGCCAGGTCCGCCTCAGGATGCGAATAGGAAAAGGCGGTACCGAACAGCTGAAAATTTGGCTTGGTTGCGACATCCGCTAACATGACCTGCGGGTCACCGGGCGGCAGGACGATTTCAATCTTCGTCGGGTCGTCGCCGAAGCTGGCGACTGCTCTTATTCTTGCCTGCAGCACTCTTCGATTATGAGTTAAGGCCGCGCAGTTTAGCGAGCGACGGCGTCCACGTCACCATTTTCGGGCTGGCCTACGAGGAGGGGGAAGGCATTTGTGCAAGCTGTTATCATGCGCGCATGCCGGTCCGTCTGAAGGAAGGTTTCGCGTTCAACAGTCAGGACGCTATCGCCAGCTACGAGGGGGCTGGGTACCTGACGATCGAAAATGGGGCGCGTATCGCCTGCCAATTTCGGGCAGACCAGGACGGAAACGGTATGGTATTCCGCACTGACATCGGATTCGATCTGTATATTTCCCGCCCAACGGGCGCAGAACTGGATCATACCGGCCAGGAGGAAGCACGACAGGATCGCGCTTTCGAGAGACTTGGCGGACGACATCTTCAACAGATGCGACGCAAGCGGTCGACCGGCACCACTGAAAAAATACGGCAGGTCGTGATAGATGCCGTACCCGTCGGCATCCATCTCCTGCGCTTGCGACAAGACGGCTCCGAGGGCCTCGGCATGGGGCGGATGATCCTCCAGATGCTGGCGCACGAGGTGCGAGTACTCGTGCGCGCTGACGAAGCAGAATTGCATCAGGAGCAGGAGTTGGGCGATTTCCTCTGCGCCCGCGGACGGGGCGATCTGCAAGCTGAAGAGGGCCGCGTTCTTAGCCACGACAAGCCGCGAAAGCCGCAACATCTCGTCGAACATGGGCTGCGTCATGACGATGAAGCCCAATTCGTCGGCCTCGAACACGTGGGCCGCAGCGACACCGTTGTTCACCGTCACGAGTTCAAAATGGAGCGGCGGCAGAGCGACGCCCCCGGTCGAGGTCACGCCAATATCCGACAGCTGAGGTTCATCCACTCGGCAACCCACCGGTATCTCGCGTGATTGGGTCATTTCATGGCGAGGGTTCACGTCCTTCAACTGGGACGCAAGCGGATTATTCTCGACGTTCACCAGGGCCAGCGAGGATTCGAACCTGAATACAAACGATTTAGCTCTTTCCCGCGGCCGACCGTTCAATGAAAAATGAATACGCTGCGATTTGGCTCCCCAGTCTGGACACATTTCGAACTTTCGCAGGAGGGCCACCAACCGGATTGCACACGAAGCCGTGTTGCGAATTCTAGTTGTCGGCTAAGCCGGGTAGTCCGACGGCATTGTATGCGGTGGTGTGGTAACGTATTTGCCGGGTGACACCCGTGAAGCTGGTGCTGCAGCGGAAGCCGGTGAACACGGGTACGAAAAGTCCTCTTGGATTGCGGATCTCAACCTGCACCTTGCAACATCGCTCTGGAGCGGGCACTCTTGATGGCTGGTACCTTGGGAGCCGAGCCATCTGTTGTAATGTAATCGAGTGGCCTGACCTCGACCCGTGGTCGGGCCTCTACCGTACCAGCGAGTGGGCGCATGAAGTAATCGTCAGACGCGACGAGTGGGCGGATTTCGTTCTGGATGCATGAATAATTATGATTGATCGTTTGCTCACGCGGCTCTCTGGTATTCCGGGCTTCAGAAGTCTGTGGAATACCTTTCCGATCGGCTCTCTCGAAGCCAAAGTCCGATACGGCGTCCTTGAGCGGCCTCACTATGCGTATGGTGTTTACTCCGCCGCTGACCTGGCGCGGCGGCTGGGCGTGGGCGCCATTACAGTGATTGAGTTCGGAGTGGCTGGCGGAAGGGGCTTATTGGCGCTGGAGAGAATTGCCGGCACCGTGGGGCAGCATTTCGGCATCCGGATCCACGTGGCTGGGTTCGATGCCGGGCAAGGAATGCCGCCGCCGGTGGACTATCGCGACCTTCCGCACGTGTGGGACCAAGGCTTCTATGTCATGGACCTGCCAAAGCTCAAGAACCTGCTTGCGCCTGAAACCGAGTTGGTCATCGGCGAGGTCCGTGACTCGGTTGTATCATGGAGACCGAAGGCGACAATCGGCTTTATCGCATTTGACTTGGACTATTACAGCTCAACCAAAGACGCGTTTCATCTGCTCGAGCGCCCCAGCGACATGTTCCTGCCGCGAGTCTACTGCTATTTCGACGACATGATGTGGCCCGAGCACGCGTTGCACAACGAGTACGTCGGCGAGTTGTGCGCAATCCGGGAATTTAACGGTGAGCATCCGCACCGGAAACTCTGCCCGATTCACATGCTGCGGCATACTCGTCCGCACCAGGCCCCGTGGAACGAGCAGATTTATGTATTCCATGATTTCCTCCATCCGCGGTACTGCCAGAACATCACTCCGGCCGGCGACGCCCACCGGCAGATGCCACTCTAAGAAGGATGGTCAGCCACGAAAGTCACCGCCAGCAACCGGGAAGGGCCGTGAATGTTCACCGGCGCAACGCGACGACCGGTATCCTCCGCAGTTCCCAGTGCCGGCGCTAGTCGGCGCGGATGCGGCTGGCCTCGCAGCAGTTTTTGGGAGCCCATAGTACCCGCCGCTCAAATGGGTCAGGGAACACTCCGGCTGGCGTTAACCCCGGGTATCTGCGTTGACCCGTTGTGGATTCGAACCGAGAAATAAGGGGCTTAGAGAGGAGGGAAAGGCTCACTCCAAACGGCTCGCTTGGCAGGGGACCAATTCGCCGGCATTTTGGTACCCTTTTTCTCCGCCACCGACAAGCAGAGGTATTCGGCGTCGAGATCATACGGTCGCCGATAGTAGGTCCACTTGACCGGGCCACGTAGCTCGGTGATGTCCCAGCTCCAAAGTTGGTTGGGCGCGCCATCGCCAGCAGCTCGGGTTGCGATCAAGGCTGTCCAAATCTGGATGCGCAGGGCGTTCTCGCTGGTGCCCACGAAGCTCTTCACCTTGAGATTCTGCTTGAGCGCCTTGAAAAACAGCTCGATCTCCCAGCGGTCCTTGTAGATGGCAGCAATGGTCGTAGCGCCGAACGCAATCAGGTTGGTCAGCAACACGATCTCCCGTTCGTTCACCGCGTCCCAGACCACTACGCGCCGCAGCAGGCATGGGCAGTCCTTTTGGGCTTGGACGCCAGTGAGCCGGATCAGTTGGTCCGATCAAATGTTGCGGTCCTTGGGAACCGCAAGCTCCTCCACCACTTCGTACGCCGCATTTTCCTTCAGGCGTGTGACAAAGAAGATTTCTTCGGTGGTCCACTTGAAGAACAGTCCGTAGTCGTTATACCCGCGATCCATCGCCACGATGGAGCCGGGCTTGAGAGTGAAGGCGTCGGCCATCTTGACATCACTGCGTCTGGCTTCGGTAATCAGCACGTAGCGCGGCAGGATTCGCCCCACTATTCGCGCCTGATCGAGAGTGTTGACCGACTCTACCGCACGGCCCTTGAGCTTGGACCCGCGCACTGTCCCCGCCTGTACTTCGGGAAAATGCTGCTGATGTGTCACCTTCGGCGCTCTCCATAACTGACCCACCGGTACTCTCCAAAAGTGACCCAGGCATTCTGACCTGACCCCCCGCAGAGTTTTGCGCGTGATGACGACGATGGATCATCACGATGCCAGAGGCCCGGAAGCGACCATGCACGATCTGCCGCCGGTAGTTCCGGCCGGACCCGCGAGTAGGAGTCCGGCAACGGGCCTGCACCAAGCCGGAATGTCGAATCGCCCGCCGGCAGAAGACGCAGGCGAGTTGGCGAAACCGGAACCAGGGCTATGCCATCGCCTGGAGGCTCGACCGTCGGGCGACGCAGGCCCCACAGCCGCCGGAGCCGCTACGTTTGCCGGTGCCATTAAATCAACTTCCCTGGGAGTTCGCGAAAGACCAGCTCGGCGTGCAAGGCGCAGATTTCATTGGGGTTATGGGAGCACTAATCCTCCGCTCAGCGAAAGACCAGTTCAGCCCGTATCTGCTTGATCCTGCAAGACTTCCCAGCACGGTGGAAGCCACGATCTGGGCGATGAGCGAAGCCGAAGCTCTGCTGCTATCGAGGTCGCTGCGGTTCAGCCCGCAGGAAAGCGCGCTCGAACAACGCTGGCTGCTGGCGGAGATGGAACAGCGCTTCGGTTATGGTCTCGATGAACTGGCGCGCCGCTTCGACCGCAGCACCAGTTGGGTGTCGCGGCGGCTGGCGCTGGTGGAGTTGCTGCCGGAAGCGATCCAGCAGCAAGTACGCGAAGGAAAACTGGCGGGCCTGCAAAACGTCCGGGCTTCGCTGCTTACGTGTTGACGACATCTGGGAAGAGAGCATCACTATCCAAGACGTGTTCAATCTGATCTTCCGCTCCCAGGTCGTCATCGTCGATTTCACGGGAAAGAACCTGAACGTCATGTACGAGACAGGGATCGCCCACACACTGGGAAAGCACGTCGTTCCCATCTCACAATCCATCGCTGACGTACCATTTGACCTCAACCACCACCGGATCCTCAAGTACCTGGATAACGAACAGGGATTAGCGAAGCTCGAAGAACGACTCGCGACCCGCCTGCGTCAATTGGGCCCGGGATCGGAGGAGTGAATATCAGCCAACGTGGTGCTGATGTTCCAACGAAGCAGCGTCGAAGATCACGATAGTCCTTCCACCATGAGACTGCCGTTTGCGATGTTGCCCTCATAACAACGCCGTCGGGATCAACCGAAGGAAGAAACCCTCCTGAGAGGGCGGAGTGGAACTTTCAGGAATTTCGAACGTTTGGAGTGTGGCGCTGGCGCCGCGTAACTCCTAGTAAGGGGTTGTTGGAGCGGAGGAATGGGGTTCGAAGCCGCCACGTCCAGCTTGGAGAGATCGACTTCGATGAGTTCTCGATCGATCCCGTTCTGAGTCTGGTCGGATAGCGGCCGCCGCGCCAGCGGCTTCGTTCAAACGCGCTTGCGTCAGCCGACTAGCAGGACGTGGGCGAGCACCCATAGATCACCGATGTGGTGTAAAGTGGTGACGGCACGAATTGGTCGCCAATGAGAGAAAAACGGTCGCAGGGGAAGAGCCTGAAGGCTCAGAAGAAAGCGGCAGTCCGGGCGTCGATCACCTTTCCGCCCGATCTCTACGAAAATCTCGGAGAAATCGCGAAGCACAAAAAGGTGTCGTTGGCCTGGGTAGTGCGTGACGCATCGGAGAAGTATGCAGCCGATCAAAAACCAACGGTGAGAGGGAAATAGGGAATGGGCGCGAAGCGAAGATGGCTATAGACTCCCCAAAAACTTTAGGAGAATGCATGCTTTGATTTCGGTGCAGCGGTTGAATTGGCGCCAATGGTCCACATTGGCTCCCACTTGGGAGCGCGTTCACAGCATGTGTACCGACGCGACGTTCTTTCTCTCGCGGGAGTGGACGGATTGCTGGCTGGCGGTCTTTGGCGAGAGTCTGAACCCGGACGTGCTCACATTCGTTGAAGACGGCGAGGCCGTGGGTTGCTGTCTCCTGGTTTGGCGCACTGTGTGGGTACGCGGTATTCCGCTGCGCCAGGTTTATCTGAATTGCTCCGGTGAAGACGCCGCTGACTCCACCTGCATCGAGTACAACGCACTTCTAAGTCTTCCCGGCTACGGGAAAGGTGTTGCGAACGCACTGGCATCGTTTCTGAAGAGTCGCCCCTGGGATGAACTGATGCTCCCCGGAGCCGTGGAACAGGAAGCCATCCGGGTTCTCGCCGATGCGTTGGGCCGCTACGAAGTCTCCGAAGTGCCGGCGCGCTATGTGGCCTTCACCGCGCTCCGCGAGAAGCACGGCGATTATCTCAGTTCGCTGGGGTCAAAGACCCGGTATCACATCCGCCGTTCTCAGCGGTCGTTCGAGGAACTCGGCGGCGCCTGCAAGGTGGAGCTTGCACAAAATGTGGAAGAAGCCACAGGAATGCTGCGGCAACTCGCCCGGTTGCACCATACAAGATGGGAAGCGCGCGCCGGCGCCGGATGTTTCGACTCGGTCAGGTTCACCCGCTTTCACACCATGCTCATTGAGCAACACTTCAACCGAGTCATGCTTTTCCGCGTGCAGGCGGGCGAAAAGATTGTGGGTCTTCTGTATTGCTTCCTGTCCGAAGGGTGGGTGTATTACTATCAATCCGGCTTTTGCTATTCGTTGGACAAACGCAGTAGCCCGGGCCTGTTGACTCTCTACTACGCGATCACAGCCTGTTTAGCCAGGGAAGAAATTAAGGGATTCGACTTCATGGCGGGGGACACGGAGTATAAGCGTTCCCTTACTGGCGATTCCGACCACAAGCCGCTGCGCTGGTTTATCGTTCGAAAGCGCACAGCGCGTGTTGTCCTGTATTTGCTGCTTAGATGGCTGAAGAGGAAGTATGTTAAGGCTACTGAAAAGAGTCGTCAACAAGTGCAACGCCCTGGCGGGAGTGAGCCGGGAGAAGACGTATCTGTATCGACTGGCGAAGCCGTGTGAGCCGACTGTCGTGGCATCTGACCCGAGTGCCCATTGGGAACTGCTGCCGCCGGAGAAGGCCGGTATGCTCGCGGAAATCGGAGGGTTCGATGCTAACGATGGCTCGCTTCGGTTTCAGCGCGGAGATGTCTGCTACGTCGTGTTTATCGGCGACCGTCTTGTGCACTACTCCTGGGTCCAGCGGTCCGGATCGCATCCCATTCCAGGGGCTGGGTTGTCTGTGCCTGTTGGAAGCGGTGAGTTCTGGATTTACCACTGCAGAACAGTGGAGCACGCCCGAGGGAAGGGAATCTATCCCGCAACCCTGGAGCGAATTGTCAATGACCATTTCGAGGAAGGCTATTGTACGGCCTGGATCTACACGACCCGAGAGAACATCGCCTCTCAAAAGGGGATATTGCGGGCGGGCTTCGGTCTGGTAGCAACATTGGGCGCCCTTCGAGTGGGCAGCCATTACTACCGCATGGGACATGCGAATCATGGCCAATAGAATCATGGCCAATAGAATCAAGGCCAATAATTTCCCGTGAGTCTACAAATCGCAGCCTGAACCCGGAAGCGAGTCCAGCCTTGGTGGTCGACGGCGACTCGCTTCACGTCGTAGGGCCGCGTCATTCCGGGCAGATTCGTTCCGCCGTGAAATGAAAAAGCGGCGCGGTACCCAACTTCTTGGGCCAACTGCTGAGTTTGATCTGAAAAACTGCTTGTGGCTCCGATCGGATAAGCAAGCGCATCGGCTTCGATGCCGAGTTGTTCCCTCAATAGTGTGCGGGATCGAGCCAACTCTTGGCGTTGCCGATCTGGTCCCAATTGGCTTAGCACGGTGTGGGAGTGTGTGTGGGACCCGATCGCCATACCTCCGCCGATCATCTCTCGGGCTTCGTCCCAGCTGAGAAAGCGCCGCGTTCCTGGGAGGTCGTCCCCCTGAGCCTCTTCCCTCAATTCCAGAATGAAGCGTTCGGGATCGGCGTTCCCGGGCCTCATATAAAGGCTCAGCAGGTCTCGAAGGCTCTTCGTCATGCCATTCTCAACGAGATCGATAGCTAGATCAGCCGGGTAGTGAAGAGAGAATCGACGCTGTCGCGCCGTCCTCATCAGAAAGGCAATGTGATCCCACCATGGTACGGAGCAAGACCCAACCATGCTTGTGGCGAGAAAAAAGACGCCCTGCACCCCATGCGAGCGCAGGATAGGGAAAGCCACCTGGTAGTTGTCAAGGTAGCCATCGTCGAAAGTTATCAGCACTCGGCAACGTCGGGTCGTCTCATTGATCGTGCCGTCGACAAAAGCCACTGCCTCTTGGAGCGTCACCAGCGAGACGTGGCGCTTCAAGTAGGATATCTGATCGTTGAACCGATCTTCGGTCGCCGAGAAAACACCTGGGTCGAAGGGATCGTCATCGCGGTTCCCGATCCGATGGTAGTTTAAGACCAGCAACAAATCCCGCTCCGGCAGTTGGCCAGATAGGAATGCGGCGCCACTCCAAAACAGAGCTTTCGCCAGCAACTCGCGCTTTCCTCCGAAGTGGGATAGGGCAGTCATAAAAACTCGATGGTACACCAGTCCGGACAGGTTGAGCTGTCGCATCACGGGCCGCACTCTGCGTTTGAGGGTTGGTATCAAATTCCGGCGAAGCAACTGGCGAAGCTGATTCACCGGCCGGTCACCTGGTTTTGGGGCCACGAGCACAGGCTGGCGATTTATGAGAAGTTGAGTCAAGGAGGGCATCGAAGCGTACGGGCGATGTATAGGCCACGGCGGTATGCCCGTCGGGCGCGGCGTGGCTCCGGACATTCCGGATTGTAGATGGCTCGCCTGGGATAACAGGCGTTATCCC
>Ga0182018_10000916_pt1 | contig 36257 bp, 34 predicted proteins | sample 812P2MmetaG_FD_120490 | JGI IMG/M metagenome (GOLD analysis project Ga0182018, IMG submission 120490) | Permafrost microbial communities from Stordalen Mire, Sweden - 812P2M metaG | ecosystem: Environmental > Terrestrial > Soil > Wetlands > Permafrost | place: Sweden: Stordalen | collected...
CTCCATGCCGACTCATCTTCTTCTGCGATCTTGGTAAAGCCGTAGACGGTATAGTACGGATCGGGGATGGCCGCGTCGTAGCGGTCGCTGATGCCCGCAACCTTATCGAACTCCTCCACGACGCCGCAGATCTGCTCAGGCGACATCTGCACGACGGTGTCTGCATCGCGCCAGATACGCGTGCGCGCAACCTTTTCGACGGCGCCAAGGAGCTCCAGAGCGTCACTGTTGTGCGCGATCTCTAGCCGGCGTGCGTCGAATGCAGCTTTGATGTGCGCATCCGAAGCGAAGTCATTAGACCCATAGCGCCGCGCAACGTCGTTGACGCCGGACAGGCCCAGCTCGTCTGCGCGCTTCATGAAGTTGGATGCGAATTCACGCCGCTTCTCCGGCGGAAGGTGCGAGTTGTATTGTCCGAACCAACTGTTCGCCATCTTCACCTGCTCATAAGTGTCGAGCGGGTACTTCTTCTCTGAAGGGATTGCGAAGACGCTGCCCTTCTTTTCCTTGATCAGCACAGGCGGGGAGAAGTTTGAGACGTCAACCTTGGGGTGCATATGCCCCGCCTGCGGATGCTTAGGCGCCTGCTCATGGGTGGGCGGATGGGCGACATCGGGCTCTACGCCGGCGGCCGTCTTCGGAATGACCGTCTTCGAAGGGGTTGGCGACAAATTGGCCGGCTGCTGCGCGGGCATAAGCGGAGTACCACTAGCCTCGGCGCCCTTCATCATGTTCGGCGTAACAATACCTGCACCCTGACTCTCGAGCGCGCGCGTGTTCGCCATGTTGTTTTTGATCTGCGTGTGAGTGCCTTTGATGACCGGTACAGCTGTGAGTGCCGTCAAGGCCGTACCTACACCAATTGCGATCTTCTGCAGCGGCTCGGGCGCCTCGAGGCCGTACCATCCGCACGCGGTAACGAGGTTCTCGGCCGCAGTCTTCTGCGCGTTGGGGGGAAGCTTGAACGCGTTCTTCAAGAAGTACTCTACCGAAAGAGCGGTACCGCCCTCGTCGATGCAGGCGTACTTACGAAGTGACTCCCCGTTGTTCAGCAGCACAAGTGCAAATACATCATCGGGAAGCGTGCGGCGGTCTTCTGACGATAGGACGTGCGCCTCCTTGATCTTGTCGGGAATATCGTCGAAGGTCGGGTAGACCTGGCGAATCACGGCGCCATCGAGGTCATCGTACACATCCAACATCAGACCGCTTGTTGAATCCATACGCACATCCTACACCGCGCAAGGCTACTGGGAAAAGCGGCATAAGAGTCTGAATCCGTAAGAAGCCTAAATTCGGAGAACTACATGAATACTTCGGGCACCATGGCCTCACCTCAAGCAGCACCGCCGCACTGCTACGGCGACCCCACATGCTGGGACAGAAACCATCCAGAATGTGCGGGTGGCGCAGACGCGAATTACATCCATCCGAGAACAGGTAAGAACGTACGCGATCGTTGTGATTACTTTTTGCAGTGTGGCGCGCGCGTAGACATCATCAAAAACGGCCTCATTCCTGTGTCGCAGCTCACAAGGCCGCCCATGGTGACGCCTCCGCCTGCGCAGGCGCGGCAACCCTTCGAGGAGTACATCAGAAGCCTAGATCAGCAAAGACGCACACAAATAAGCCAACCGCAACCACCGCCGGTTCCGTCGTACCAGCCGCACGCCATGTTTGCACCACAGCCGCAGGCTGCGCCAGCAAGCGCATGGACGACCAACTACACGGTGCCGTCATTTCTGTCAGCGCAAGAAGTACAATACTCTGACGAGTCTCGGTGGATGCCGTTCATTAGAATGCTAGGTAGAGGGCTTTTGAAAGCTGGGGGCATGGTATTCGCACACTGGTGGGACACGCACACGTGGAGACGCCCGCCGGAGAAGAAGGAGTAGCAATGGATCCAGACGCTGCGCTAACGGAAGCGCGTAAGGCGCTGCAGCTCTATCTGCGACGCTATAGCGATAAAGGGACTGGTCTTTACGAAGCGGATAACCTCGCAAATGCCTTTGAGGCACTCGACGACTGGCTCTCACACGGTGGATTTCTACCCAAAGCCTGGGAGAAACGAAAGAAGGCTTAGAAGATGAAGCTGCTCGTTCGCAAACCGGATGTCGGCTATCTGGAAGCGGGTCTTTGGGTACCGAAGTCGGCAATCAATACAGAGGGTACAAAAAACGCGCTGACGTTCCAGTTCTTCGAAAGGGAGAAGGTGATATTGCTGCAGCTCTATCGTGAGACTGAGCATCATCTCATTCTCCCAAGGGAGTTCTGGGGCCCACAAGACTACGCCTTTCCAGTTATAGATTGCCGCCCGCAGCGCTACGAGCGCGTGGTTATCAACAGTCGCGTGAAGCTAGATCATCGCCTCGAGGGCGGGAAGCTCATCCCAACAGGTAAGACCGTTCAGCAAGAGGCGATGAACGCGCTCCTCAAATCGCGAGGTGGCATACTTCAGCTCAGTTGCGGATCGGGTAAGACCGTTGTTGCGCTAGACTTCGCAGCACGTCGACAATTCCCAACGCTCATCATCGTAGATACAACTGAACTGATGCGGCAGTGGCGTGAGGAGATTGAAGCACATCTCGAAGTACCTGACGGCGTCGGTCTGATACAAGGCGATGTCTTTGATTGGAAGAAGCCGATTGTACTTGCGACGTATCACACGTTAGCCAACCTGGCGCATCTCCTTCCTGAGGAGGTGCGCCGTTGGTTCGGAACCATCATATGGGATGAGGCACATCACATTTCAGCCCCGACATTCTCACGCTCGGCAGATCTTTTTTACGGTCTACGCCTAGGTCTTACCGCTACTCCAGAGCGTGAAGACGGCTATCACGTCGTCTACAATTTTCATATCGGCCCTATCATTTACAAGAATCTGTCTCAAGAGCTAACGCCGAAGATCTTCTTCATCTGGACGGGCATGGGCCTCGACATCTCTGATCCACGTGTGCAAGCAGCAGCGCGCGACAGGAATGGAGAGCTGCACATCGGCAAGATTGCGGGCTTCCTTGGCAGCTGGCCACAGCGTATCGACTTCGCACTGGATCAGATACGCCAGGCAGTAGCAAACGACCGCAAGGTTCTGTTCCTATCCAAAAGTGTAGATGCTCTCGTAAATCTTTTGGCTGCGTGGAACAACCGGCAGCAGCCGCTTGTTAGCGACATCCCCTTCCCCACCGAAGCTGACGTGGGAGAGGTAGCGCACCCAGCACCGCTAGATCCACGCACAATGAAGAACGTGATGAAGCAACTACATGTCACCATCGCCAAAATCGCAACGGCTTCAACCACGGCGCATAATCACATTGCACTGCAGGGCGAGACGCTAAAGAAGCAGCAGCTAGAGCTTCTGCTCGAAGGACACCGCGTATACAAAAAGTGCGAGGCTCTGTGGAATAAGCAACGTGCCGATTACCTCAAGGTTCTCTTGAAACAGCCCAGTACGGCAGGTCTGATGATCTACAAGGTCAAGCCCGAGGCACGCGCCAAGATGCTGCGTGATAAGCAGGTCACCTTTGCCATCATGAAGTATGGCAAGGAGGGCCTAAATGAACGCGCGCTCGATACCATCATCGTCAACGAGCCGCTCTCTAGCCGCAATGCTTTGCAGCAACTCATGGGACGCGTCTTGCGAAAGAAGGACGGCAAGCAGGAGCCTGTAGTTGTGTTTCTAGAAGACGATATTGGCCCGTTCATCGGAATGTGCAAGAAGCTGAAGTCGCATCTCGCAGACTGGCCCGCAGAACAGAACGGTCCGCTCTCGTATCAAAACATTGGTCACATCAACACGAAGAAGGCTTCGATATGTCCGACAAGCATGGTGTTCAAGAACACTCCGTAGACATCACCGACCCGCGGTACGGCACCTGGGTGCGTATTCGTTCTGGAGGCGAAGGTTTCCTGGGGCGCGTGCATCAGCTCGAGGAGTTGAACGCGTACCTTACGCCACTGCTACCAATAGCTGAGGCGCCCGATGAGGAGGGCAGCTTGCGCACCGAAGTGCCGGTACGTGAGATTCTGAGGGCCAAGCTGCTCACGCTGATGCCCTGCTACGACTTCGCGATCACCCATATACGCATGCCCATCACGGATGCGCGCGGCAGGCCGGTTGTGGAAAATGGTCAGCAGAAGATGGGCATGAGCAGAGAGCCAATCGTGGCAGGGTGCGACTTCAATCTACATCCAGTGCCCATGCACTTCCGCAGCTGGGACAACCTGTACGTGTTCAGCCAGGCGCACAAGGACGACCTGGAGAACCTACGGCAGTTCGTAACGCATGCGGAGATGCGCATGAAAGAATTCCGGGCGCAGATATCCAATCTTGCCGTAGATCCAGAAACCGCCAGAAAGGTAATCGCACTGCACGAGCACAAGCATGAGTGAGCTGCGTCTAGATGCGCGCAAGCCTCTCACTAAGCTACGTGAGGAGTGGGAGGCTTGTATTCGCTGCGAGCTCGGCACAAGGCGAATGCAGCGCGACGGGCACTTCGTCTTTGGGCAGGGCTACGGGCACAGCATCATGTTCATCGGCGAAGGGCCTGGCGCAGAGGAGGATGCATCGGGTAAGCCGTTCGTAGGCCGTAGCGGTAAGCTGCTACGGCGTATACTCGACGTACTCGGCGTCACCGACTACTACATCACCAACATCATCTGCTGCCGCTCTTGTGAAGAGATGAAGGATGATAAAGGCATGCCGGTGTTCGGCAGAGGTCCAAAAGGCGTGCCAGTACTACGCTACAAAGACGAGCCTCCCACGCCCATCCACAAGAACGCGTGCCGGCCACGACTACTCGAGGAGATCTACCTGGTCGATCCCATCGTCATTGTGGGACTTGGTGGCCCGGCCTGCGAGGCGCTATTAGGACACAGCATTACGATTACGCGTGACCGTGGAGAGACGTCGCAGATTGCTATACCTGGAGCTAGCTACAGACCTGTGCTTACCGAAAAGAGGCAGCAGTGGCTTCGCAAGAACTCCGAAGGCGAATGGCACGCGCCAGTAGAGCCGAATGAAGTGCTCTATCACTTCGTACCGACTCTCCACCCTGCCTACGTGCTACGCGAACTCGCAGACAAAGGTCCGAACAACGCCTTTCAGAAACTGGTGTCGGACATTCGCAGCGCCGTGCGCACATACGAAGCATATCTAGAGACCGTGTTCGGCGCACTACCCGTACAGCGCGAAGTACTCGATGAGGCCGCGCTGCACCAAGAAGTAGAGGATACAAACGAATGAAGAAAAGATCTATCGAAGTAAGAGAGACAAGCGCATTCCCTGAAGTTGTTGCTTTCATGGAAGCGCAGAGTGATCTCGAAGACTTCAAGAAAGACTTCGCGCCACAGCTGGAAGTCTTCACCAAGCTCATAGAGCGTTACAATGCCACGCGTGAACAGGCTGAGAAGGTCGTGCGCGCGGCCGAAGTGAAGTGCGGTCCATTCGACGCATACCAGGTAACAATCAAATACAACGCCGAAGAGCTCTACAAGAACGTTGGTCGAGAGCTCTTCTTGCAGATTGGCGGTGGCATCGGCAGCGTGGCTACGTATGTACTGGACAAGGGGCGCTTCGAAGCTGCGCTCACTGCTCCAGGCTGTACGATTCCAGAAGCGGTCGTAAAGGCAGTGCGTAAAGAGTCGGTGGTTTATCATGTGCCACCGGAGCTTGTACTGCCGTGAGCGAGGCGCGAGTGGAAGTTATGGAAGAAGGCAAACCTACGCGCACGCTTTTGCAAAGGGCACTCAATGAACCGCTCGACCCTTTTGCAGCGCTCTGCACTCCTGGCCTGACTCACGCTAGCGTTGGTTTCAGTCTTGGCACGTCACAGGACTACGGCAGGCTGAAGGTGGTTGCAACGGTGCGCGTAGACTGTAACCAGAGCACGGCTACGATGGACAAGGCTGCCGAGATGGCCTTCTCAAAAGCGCTCGAGTACATGAAAGACGGCTTCAGCATTCTCTCAGGAGAGCCGCGATGATCAAGGGAGTTCCGAAACTCGATGGTGTAGTCGTTGGTGAGTTCACCGCGTCATTCATAGGGCCTACGCTCAACTTCGAGGCGAAGGCGGCCTTCATCAACTCGAAGACAAGCGAGACCTACGGCTGGACCACCAACAAGACCTGGTCGCCACAAACCATCGCGAAGCTAAAAGAGCTGCGCGTTCTCATGGAGATGGACTTGGGCGCGATCCATTTCGACGGCGGTGGTGACATCGTAAACGATGCGCCTCGTCCTCCCAGCAGCTTTGGCAACGAGGGGCCGAGCGGTATCGGCGAGCACGTGGCTGGCGACGGCGCCACGCAAATCTAGCAGCTACCACAACACATAGTGGTGGGCGAGCCCGACTACCACAAGAGGCTAGTAAAAAGACGTCTCGGATGGGTTGACGTGCACGTTTGCCTGCGTGCACGCTACCCATCCGGCGTGCGTCTCTTTTTTTAGCCTCCCATACGCCGCAATGCGTAGCGCATTGACGGTATAAGGCTGGCGCACACAATTTATGCATACCATGGAGGGTAAATGAGCTTCCAAGCGGCGTTGTGCTTCAGAGTTATCAAAGAGAAAGACATCTCGTATCCGCTCGAGTTCGGCATCACGATGGACGACTTCATGACACACGAAGCAAAAGTGTTATGGGGAATACTACTGCAGGCCTACTCGAATCCCGTACGCCGTGGGCAGATTCCCAGCGAAGAAGAGCTGAGGCAGCACACTCACGGCAAGTTCATTCTAGGCGACGATTACCCAAACACGACAATTGAAGGGTTGTGCGAAGAGGTCAGACGACAACGCATCGTCTCTATGGGGCACAAGCACGCGCTGGAGTTCACAGACTTCCTCGGCAATGGTAGCGGCAGTCCCATAGGCGCACTCACCAAAATGCAGTCGGAGCTTACGAGCCTCATTGCGCTAGGAACAACGGTCAACACTGACATCTCGTTCTTACAGGGCGTTGGCCGGCTCATCTCTAGAATGGAAGATGCCAAAACAGGTATTGACCATTCGCGCATGGCATTCCCGTGGGCGCCGCTACAAGATGCGACATTCGGGCTTCAGGGCGACGACTACGTGCTCTTCTATGGGAGACCGAAATGCATTCCATTGGATGAGCCAGTTCTTCAGGCAGATGGAAGTTTTTCTACGATTCAATCTCTTACACGACCCCTCTCTTTGGACCAAGAGTCTTTGACTCTTCGCCCTGGCGAGGTTGCCGAGCATCTTCCTGTTGTCGAAAGGCAGGTTGTAAAACTCCTCACAAAGTCTGGCTACTTTGTTCGCGTTGGCGATACTCATCCTATTCTCAGGCCGGACTTTACCTACACCGCTGCCGGCCTCTTGAAGACAGGCGATTACGTTGGGGTAGTGAGGTCTCTGCCATTCTTCAAACCGCGACCTGGCTCGCTGTCACCGGACGAATGCGAATTGCTCGGACTACTTGTAGGAGACGGAGGGCTGACCAAGGGCGTGACGTTCACCAACATCGACGAAGATGTTCTTGCCCGTCTCTCTGCATTAGTTGCACCGTTTCGCTGTCACTTGAACCAGTACGGAGACAGCATTTCATATTCTATAATTGGCGATGTTCCTCATGAGAATCCGCTGCTGCAGTGGCTTAGAGCTGAAGAGACTTTCGGCAAGAAAGGGCGCGACAAAACAGTTCCACCGAAAGTTTTCCTGTCAGGTACGGTTGGCGCCGTTGCTTTCCTTGGAGGCCTTTTGGCGACGGATGGAACTGTCGACAAGCACACAGTTTCTTGGGCAACTTCTAGCGAGGTTATGGCTGGAGAGGTAAAGCATCTTCTGCTTAGGCTTGGCGTTGTGGGCTCAATTGTAGAGCGCTCTTCCTACACCGGGCTGAACTGGTCGATAGACGTCACCGCTCAGGAGCAGCACGAACAGCTATTGGCTCTTTTGCCGTATGTCGCTTGTGAGCGCAAACGCGACAAAATCACACGTCTAACGAAGCGCTCGTTACGTAGAAAGCGCCATAATGACGGAATTCCGTGGTCGCGTCAGCTGGAAGATGAGATAAATCAAGCCAGGCCAAAGGCTTCCAATGGATCACCCGGAGGCGGCTGGCCTGGAATGTGGATCAGAAGAACTGGCGCGATCTCAAGACACCTGCTGCGTACACTGGCAGAAAAACTGTCAGCCCCATCGCTACTCAAATGGGCAAACAGCGAAGTTCGCTGGGAGCGTCTTACTGTAATTGAGCCAGAGGGAATAAAGCCTTGTTCTGACGTGACCATTACACGCCATCACAATTTTGTCGTTGGCGATTTTATTACGCACAACAGCGGTAAAACCTGGGTATTGGCCAGCCTTATCGCATCCGCGTATGCACAAGAGAAGCGCCTCGCCATCTACACGAAGGAGATGACTCCCGATGGCATTTATATGCGCGCGCTAGCCTGCATACTGGCACTAGACTACGCAGAGCTACGCGGCGCCGTACTTGGTAGAAACAAGCCTATGAACAAGAACGACGAGGATCGTATTCGCGAGCTACATAACTTCCTGACGATCGACTCGTGCGGCGCCAATGCGATCACCGTTCTGAATGGGCGAGAGGCTGGGCCTGGCATGGACACAGTGCCTTGGCTGCGCAGCAAAATAGAACGCTACAAACCCGACGTTGTATTTGTCGATGGCTTGTACTTGCTAAGTGACCACCTGAAGCACACCAGCGACCAGCAGCGCGTCATGAACATCTCTCGCGGTCTGCGCGAGACGATTCTGGCAACTAACACGCCCATCATTGCAACGACGCAGGCAAACCGCAAAGCTGCAGGCCACAAAGAAGCGAATCTCGACGAGATCGGCTTCTCAGACTCGCTCGGGCAAGACGTTACGCTGGCCGCGCGTGTCATCAACGACAAGACCAGTCCCACCATGAGCCTCGTCATTGGGGGCAGCCGTGAGTTCGCACTTCACGGAATCCGACTCAACAATATACCCGCGAAGGACTTCAGCTTCCACTCCATCCTCACCGAGGAGGACATTCAGAAGGCCACCGAGAACGATCAGGGCGAGGAAGAGAAGAAAGAAAAGAAAGCGAAGAAGCCCAAGAAGGGCGACAAGACCACTAACGCCGATCGCGAGGCCAAAGAGAAAGAGGCCGAAGAGCACCACATCAATAACCTCCAGAACGGGGTGGTATGAGTGTAGTAGGCGACCTCGCGCGCTCGTTTCTGAAGAGGGTGAAGACCACAGGTAACGAGAACCTGATGGCCATTTGCCCATTCCACAGAAAGCCGGACGGCAGCGAAGAGCAGAACCCATCCTTCTCCATCAACACCCTCAACGGACTCTGGTTCTGTCACTCCTGCCACACGCGCGGCAACTTCTACACCTTCCTACGAAGCCTCGGCATATCGCACACCGAGATCACGCGCGACTATCAGTACGTACTCGACGAGGCCTCGCAGCATGTTCCTGCGGCACCCAACCCATACAATCTAGTTGAGCCGACTGAGGAGCCGCTGCACGAAAGCATCCTAGGGCTATTCGACTACTACCCAGATCTCATGCGCGACTGGGGCTTCCCTCCAGATCTCTGTCAAATGTTCGGTGTGGGGTTCGACGAACGCCACATGCGTGTGACATTTCCGCTGCGCGATCTCTCCGGTCGCCTTGTCGGCATCAGCGGGCGTTCGGTCAATGGCGAAGGAAAGCGCTACAAGGTCTATGACAAGGAGTACCTAGACTTCGGACTACCGGAGCGTAAGACAGAAAAACGTGCACTAGTGTGGAACGCACACGAAGCGGTGGTCGCTCTTGCGCTAGAGCCTGATCCACTCGCGCGTAGGCTGGTGCTCGTAGAGGGCTTCAAGGCAGCCATGCGCGTAGCACAATCGGGTATAAGCGCAGTGGTTGCCCTTTTAGGCTCGTACATGACCACAGAGCAGTGGTACTTCATTGAACACACTGGCACGTCGGTCTGTCTGATGTTCGACAACAACCCTGCCGGGCGCAGCGGTACATTCGAATCCGCAAAACGCCTTCTGACAAGCACTCGAGAACTGCGCTTCGTAGAATACAACGCAGAGCAGCCCAGCGATCTAACTCCTGAAGAAGTACTCGCAGCAGTAGCAGCAGCCCCATTGTTCTCCAGTTGGTACCAGCGTCTAACACCCCCCATATTCACGTACTAGAGAGGTTCTCATGGCATTCGGTAAAGACCCGCGTCTCGCAGTGGAGGGCGGCTCGTTCCGCCAGCAGTCTCAGTCCTTTGCATCAAACCGCACAGGTAGGGGCACGAAGGGCCGCGTGCCCTACTTCGTCAATGAGTACAAGCCTACGCTGAACGGCATCGATACCATCCGTCTAGTCAAAGGCGCCTACTTGCAGCAGCAAGCCGTTGGCGAGGGCGACAAAGTCGAAGCCATCAGCATGACGATGCCGTACACCAAGTTCACCGATCACTTTCACGGCGGCTTCGAGAAGAGCATCATCTGCAGTGCCGGCGTCTTCAAGAACCTCAAGGCCAAACGCGATCCGTGCCGCGGATGCGACATCTTCTGGGAAACCGCGGTCAGGACCGAAAACACAGGGCGGCTTGAATCGCCCATCATGAGCCGTCAGGAGAAGTATGCCTTCGGCGTGCTCGACTATAGCGACTACCACAAGGTCGAGCAGATGGATCGCGACACTGGCAAAGCGCGCATGAACAACCGCACGAACGAGCCCTTCTTCAACTGGAACAAGTGCGATGGTCAAGGCTGCGCGAACTGCGCAAAGGGCAAGGAACTGAAGCACGGCGACATGCGGCATTGGTCGATGAGCTACACGCACTTCCAGGCGCTGCGTAATGCCGAGCTACTCATCGGAAACTCGTGCTCGCGCTGCGGCGCTTACCCAGGCTTCGATGGTGTGGCTCCCATTCAAAGCCTTGCATGGAGCTGCCCAAACTGCGGATCTCCTGTAATCAATGTTACCACCACCGAATTGAAAACAGACGAGATGCGCAACATCACAGACAGTTCGCACATCTGCAAAGACTGCAAACACGAGGTATTCCTCACCGAGCTCATCACCTGCACCGTGTGCGAACCACGCGGGCAGCAAGGTCTACGCGCAGAGCTCTGGGATGTGGACTTGAAGGTGGGCCTCACGCCAACTAATACAAAGGCGAAGACGCTCACAGTATCGGGGTTCTCGCCGCCACGGCCTGTCGATCCAGCGTATGCGCACCTCGCGAAGCCTGTAGATCTCATCTCCATCTTCACGCCGGACGCATGGGAATTCCAGATCGAGCGCTTCGGCGCTCCGACGCCAGCCGCACAACGCACGCCCGTCACAGGAACCATACCGTCCACGCAGCAGCCCGCACAGCCTTACGGCCCCAAGACCTGAAGAAACGCATAGCGCCCTATCTCTTCGGAGGTAGGGCGCCTTGCGCCTGGAGACATAATGGGACGTTGGAACATAGATCTGCCGGATGCGGATTGGTATCCCATGGGGGATGAGCGACTCGACGGCCTTGTCCGCGAGGTGCTGGACCAAGACGTAGTTGCTATCGACACTGAGACTACAGGGCTTGTGGTCTGGAAAGATCTACCCCTCTACTGGTCGATGGCGTGGGGCGCAGATCGACGTGTCTGTATGCCCATCGACACACTGCAGTATTTCTCGCAGCACTTCAACGATACTGGCGTGCGCTGGATCTTTGCGAACGCAAAGTTCGATATGCACATGCTGGGCAACGTCGGCGTTACATTCGCTGGCGACATCATCGACACACAGGTTATGCACGCGCTTCTCTACGAGGAGGAGTCGCACAAGCTGAAGGACATGGCGCATCAAGTCCTCGGTTGGCGCTGGTCCGATTTCTTCGACACGTTCAAGCCGCTTATGCTCACAGATTTTACCAAGGACCCTAAGTTTGTGAAGGGCAAGCCGAAATACTACACGCGCCGTGAAGAGCTTCACGAGATGCTGAAGCGCTTTGAAGTAGAGAATCTACGCGTGCTTGTCGACTACGCATCCAACGACGCGTACGGCACACTGCGCATCTACGAGACGCTGAAGAGAACACTCGAAGGCGAGAAGCTCAACACGCTTTACCCAGAGTGGCTGAGCACTATGGCGCATCTCTTCTTTCTTACCGAGGCGCCGTTCACCAAAGTCCTCTACGAATGCGAGCGAAACGGCATCTACGCGGACAAGGAGTATCTCAACAGCCTGGGCGATCCAATGGAGCAAGTGCTGCTGAAACACCACCGCGAGATGGTGCGGCTGTCCGGCGACGCCAACTTCAATCCAAACTCGGACGACCAGGTACGCAATTACTTCTTGAATAAAGAGGGGCGTAGGCCTCTCAAGATGACCAAGGGCGGTAAGAGCGGCATCAAGAAGGCCAGCGTAGACAAGACCTTCCTCGAACACTACGAAGATGAAAGCCCGATGGCGCACGAGATGCTGCAATACAGCAAGCTCGAAAAACTATTGAGCACGTACATCCGTAATGTCGATGAGCATCGCGATCCGTTCGGGCGCATGCACACGCGCATAAACCAGGACGTCGTGCGTACAGGAAGAATTTCTTCGAGTAATCCTAATCTCACCAACGTGCCGACGCCCGACAAGGATAAGTTCAAACTGCGTGGTGCTTTCCGTCCGCAGCCACGCAGCGGCAATACACTCATTGTTAGCGACTACGCTGCACTGGAGATGCGGCTGCTGGCCTGCGCTACTGTAACACCCGCGAACCCAGATGGCGCGAAGGAGATGATTCAGATCTTCCTCGATGGCAAAGATATCCATATGGGTTCCGCCGAGCTCGTGTACGGGGACATCTACGAGAGACGCCACGGCTTCCGCCTCACCTACGACTTTCTCAAGAACGCGAAGAAGGTCGACGGCATGGTGAAGGAGGGTAAGCTTCCTGAAAGCGCGCGCACGGAACAAATAGCACTGGCGGTCTTCGCCAGGAACGCCATCAAGACCATCTCCTTCGGTTGACCTAGTGTTTAGGCCGAAGAAAAACTCCCTCAAAACGGTGAACCCTAAGGGCGCAAGCCTATGGCAATACCGTGCTGCCTATTTCCTGGGTAGTGTATCGACTTGTAGTGCTGTTGGGCGCTACTCAATGCGAGGCCTCAACGAGGCGGCTAGTCATGCCAAACTTCTCATTGACACGGGGAGCGTGTTCGAAGTAAGTCTCTCTGAATGGGATTCGTGCAACAGAAAGCAAAGGCCAAGAAGTGCCTTCGCTGCAAACGGCGGTTCCTACCAACGGGGCCGAACTGTAAGCGGTGCGAATCCTGTCGAAGAGAGCATGCGATTGAGGCATGCAAGGAATACAGACGCAGAACCTTCATCAAAAAGGGCTACAACCAGGCCGGAGCAAACAACAACGCGTGGAAGGGAGGGCGATCTCCTCAGTACTATCAGAAGATCGCAAAGCAGCATCATCCCAACCTATGCGCGCGTTGTGGAGCTAGAGCTGCACTCGTTCACCATAAAGACGAAAACCGCTCTAACTCCGATCCGTCCAACCTCGAAATGTTGTGCAAGAGATGCCACCAGTTGGAGCATCAGTGTGCGCGCAACTTACCGAAGGTGGTTGTATTCAAACCTAGGGTATGTGTCGAATGCACCTCAGATTTCGCACCTACGGGCCCGCGCGATAAACGCTGCGTGGTATGTCGTAGTCGAACATAAAGGTATAGTCAGCGCCTGTGCGAAAGCCAGGAAGCACGTGCTGAATTACGGCATGAAAGAAAAGAAGCTCGCGCGCAGCCTCAACATCTCAGAAGAAGAAGCCAAGGGCATCATCGAACAGTATTTCGACACATACCCTGCGATCAAGGGCTTCTACGAATCTGCGAAGGATGAGGCACGGCAGACGGGTTACTCCAGCACGCTTCTTGGCCGACGCCGCTTCCATCCCGCCATCAATTCTCGCAACACAGGTGAGCGCTGGGGTGAGGAGAGGAAGGCCGTAAACAATAATATTCAAGGAAGCGCCGCCGACTGTGTACGCCTTGCGATGATCCACATACACAACGCAAATCTCAAACAGAAGTATGGCTGCAAGATGCTGTTGCAGGTACACGACGAGCTCATCTTCGAATGCCCAGAAGAAACCTCTGACGCGGCCATGGCGGAGATCAAGAACCTTATGGAGCACCCATTTCCCACAGAGCTCATTGTGCCGCTCACTGTTTCCATCGGAAAGGGGCCTAACTGGGCCGCTGCAAAATGATCCAGCGTTTGTATCGATACGCTACATACCCTGGACCAGAACCAATCGTACTCGCGCACGTTCGCGCACTACATGAAACGCCGTACATCAAGGAGACCGAGATGGAAAAGCTAGGAGTTCAGGAAACAGAAGTGGGTGGAGTGAGCCAGGAGACCCTCGAGAAACAAGCCATGCAAGGCTGCCCGAAATGCGGAGGGAGGGTAGAACGACACGGCAGAATTCTGACGTGCGCGAAATGTGGAACTGAGCCTTTCGAGCAAGGCAAGTGAGTACTAGAGCTCATCGCGTAGAGGAGGCTACGCGCCAGCTTGTGAGCGAAGCGGAGTCTTGGTTGTGGTACATGCTGCAGGGCAGTCCGTACTTTGGGCGCATTCCAAAGACGATCATCCTGAATATGCGCTCATGCGCGCTATAGCCAAACGCAAGAAGTACGCGACTGAGAAGTTACGTAAGGCAAAGGGAGGTAAGAAGCATGTCTAGGATGCCGGTTACAGAAACCGCTAAGAGGGTCGCTGCGCTCCAAGCAAAACTGAACAAGAAGCCCGAGGTGAAGGGCGCCAGCGTCATGGATGATATCGACATGGCGCCCAACACCTACTTCCTGCGGCGTCCATGTGGCATCATGCCGCTGGATATCGATACGGGTGGAGGACTTCCTGCTGGCGGTCTCACGTACATCAGTGGGCCGGATGGCACAGGGAAGACCTTTCTTCTCTACAAGTACATCGCAATGAATCAGCGGCTGTACGGGGAGAGGGCGTCGTGCGCATTGGGCGTGAGTGAGGCCGCACCGGACCACTTCTTTATGCGCAAGTGCGGTGTCCAGATCGCTATACCCGAACACATGATTGAAGAAATTGTGCATGAATGTAAAGAACGCGGTCTGCCGGCCTATTCCAAAGAAGACATCAAGGCCTTTCGCGCCAAAACCGTGGGCAACATCAAGCTACTGCGTGGTGCCAACGGTGAGGAGCTCCTGGGCAGCATCTTAGATTGCTTCGACTCAGGACTCTTTGACATCATCGGCCTCGACTCGATTTCAGCTGTGTTACCTGAGGCCGACGCAGGAAAGGACTTGGATGAGGCTGCGAAGCGCGCGGCGGCGGCAGGGATGGTCACGCGCTTCTTTCAGCACTACCTCAATGGGACCACGGGCTACTACGGCCTCAATCTCACTACGGTCATCTTCACCTCACAGGTGCGCTCCAATTCTAAGAAGGCAGAGGCGCCCTCGCACGTCCAGAAGTACCTATCCGACTACGCCGCACAGGGGGCATGGGCCGCCAAGCACGGCAAGCTCATCGACATCCTTGTGAAGCCTGGGCAGAAAGAGAAGGAGAACGTACGCGCGCCTGTGACAGCTTTCACTACGCTCAACGAGGTCGCCGAGCACGAGGACAAGGAGCGCCGGCAGAAGAAGATACAGACCGGCAAGACGGTCAACTACGAGATCATGAAGGGCAAAGCCGGTGTGCACGAAGGCATCACCGGCGAGTTCGAGTTCAACTACGACGTGCTTACTGAAGACCAGCGCATGGTCATCGTTGCAGGAATTCAGTGCGGCACCGTCATCGAATCGGACGGCATCGTCACAGTGTACGACCCAGGCACTGGCGCGGAGGTGCCTGGGCTCGAGAAAATTCAAGGCATTGGCATGCTTGTAGACATGATGAAGAAGGACTTCGATCTGGAGCTGGCTATGCGCCGCGCGGTGCTTACTAAGAAGCGAATACAATGCGCGTATCGGTGATCACATCCCCGTGCATGGGGACCTGCTCCAAGTGCACAACGGCACATACTATTGTCATGTCCATGGTCCTGACGGCTGATGGACACGTGGGTGATGCAGCGCCCATCTGTCAGTCGTGCCTATTCGAGGTAGACGGCCAGAAGGTAGATGTGCCCATGGAGGAGCTTTCGCCTGGGCCCGCACCGCGCCGTAAAGCTCTGAAGAAGAACAAGCAGATCTCGGTAGCTCAGGAGCGCGATATCCAGGAAGAGTTCGGCGCGCGTATGCAACCAGGCTCCGGTAACCAACCTGGGAAGAAGGGCGACAACAGACGCAAAGGCTCATTGCGCATAGAAGGCAAAGTCACCCGCGCCAATTCCTTCAGGCTTGAGCTCGAGGTCCTCGAGAAGATCGCCGGCGAGGCCACCTTCGGAGAGATGCCCGTCCTAGTCATTGATTTCGTGCAACCGGGTACAAGCAAACTGCGCGACAGATTCACGGTTATCAACGCCGAAGACTTCAAGTCGCTCAACCAGCTACGGGAGGAACATGCCTCTAGCAAGCATCGACGACCTGAACGGTCCACCTGAAGAAGTTGCCTTCCGCATAGAGCAGGCGAAGAGGCTTTCCGACCTCTACGACAGCTTCATTGCCTTCGACCAAGACGACGGGCACGTACGTCCGCCGGGCATCCACGCATCCGAGCTCTACCCCTGCTTGCGCAAGACGGTCTACTCCCTTCTCGACACACCGAAGAAGAACAGAGTCTCAAAGTTTTGGAAGCAGCGGTTCAAGGTGGGCTCGGCTATTCACTCAATGCTACAGGCCGACTTCCACAAGATGGCGAAGCAGCAAGTCGTTGGCGAGGCGGTCACATTCGCCTTTCACATCGCCAAACAGATGAACTGCCGTATGGAGTTCCAGGACGAGGTGCAAGTCAGCCCAGAGCATCAGGCGCTTGCGGCGCGCTACCAACTCTACTCCCACTGCGACGGCATCTTTACGTTCACCGACATCAACACAAACGAGATCGTTCTACGCATAGGGCTCGAAGCCAAGAGCAAGTCACAGCCCGAGTACGAGAGGCTGAAGGTGCCCGAATCGCAGCATGCTCGGCAAGCAATGATCTACATGGCCTGTCTGGATCTGCCGCTCATGTGGTTCTTCTACATGAACAAGAGCAATCAGAACAACACCAACTCGAGCGCCCCGTGGCTGATGGTGTGGCAGCCCGAGCTCTGGAAAGAAGTAGAGGAGCGCTGCCAATCTGCACTGGATCATGCGGCAGCGCAGGAGCTACCGCCGAGAACGGAGTTCGTTGGCTGCGAGTTCTGTCCGTGGGCGTATACCTGCAAGCCGACCAACGTGATGAAAGACTACAACCGTCCGCAAACACGTAGAGACGGCCTGAGAGGTATCATTCCATGAGCAGCGTAAGATCACCGCAGACAGGGGGGCTGCACTTGCCAGCAGATGTCGGTATCTCGCAGGCAGAAGCTGCGGCCATCGCTAACGAGTGGGACACCATGCCGCGTGTAAACGCGATGCTGAAGATGCGCGGCATGCAGCCCAACATTGAGCCCGACATCGTGTACACACCTGTCACTGTAGAGCAGCTGACTACGCCAGACCTGAAGGCGTACACTGTGACGTATACCTGCCAGCTGCGCTGGTACAATTACTCGGTTCGATTGCTCGCCGAGGTTCGAGCGGAGCTATTGGGCATTGAGAATCAGATGAGCGACATCGCTAGAAGTAAGCGCACAACCTTCCGCAAGATGGACGAGGGCAAGAAGAAGTCTGAACGTATGAGTGCGAGCGAGATGGAGGATCTCATCGAAATGGACCCGCTGTACCGCAGCCTCAAACTGCAGCAGCAAGAAGTAGAGCAGACGCGCATGCAAGTCGATGCCTGGGCCAAGGAAATGGACGAGAGCCGACAAGTTGTCTCGCGACAGATCTCGAACCGCAAATCCGAGGCGGAGGGTAGCAATCGAGAGAACAACATGCCTGGCCACGCTACCGGCACATGGGATACACGAAGGCCGGGACGCCGTGATTAGACTCGAGCTACCCTCTCTGCCGCCTAGCGCGAACAACGCTTACTTCAACCTGCGCGGTGGTGGCCGTGGTAAATCGGAGGCGTTGAAGTCATTCCTACTGACGAGCAAGCTACATCTCGTGCAGCACTACCCCTCAGAGATGCGCATCTTCAAACCGAATCTGCCCTACTTCATCTCCATTCGTTTCATGTGTGAGCGTCTGGAGAACGCGGGGTGGTCGAAAGGAAAGGCCGCATCCAGGTATAAGAAATTCGATACTGACAATCGTGTCAAGTTTGTTATGGACGTACTCAAAGACGCCGGTGGTGTAGACGACTCGCAGTTCATAGGGCACATGGCCGTGAAGGAGCAGCAATCGCTGGAGTGCACGCTCATCTGTGTGTGGTCTATGGAAGAGGAGGGGCCGCGCTGTGACGGACTACTACGAGCTTTTCAGTAGGTGCAATCATTCAGAGGCCTATCAGATCGCGCGACGTGCTGGGCATGTTGTGTTGCCCAACCTGTCCCGTGAGGCGCTCATTCGAATCATCATCGAGGAAGAAGCGCCGCCGCAACTGCACATACACGATATCGATGACACACGCCTCGCCATCATGCACTTCCTCATCGATCACAGGCAGAAGCTAGAGACGCAGGTCACCTGCCCAGCGAAGTCATTCAAAGAAGACGCTTGCTTCGGCTGCGTGGATGCGCAAGTCATCAGCTGCTTCACAGGCAACGGAGCCAACAACCAACGACTCATCCAGCTGCACAAGAGAAAGACATAGGAGATCGAGATGCCCGACCAAGCAATCCTTACACCGATGAACGCACCGCGCACCATTGAGGAGCTCGCGAAGCTTACGCCTGTGGCTATGCGACAGCTGACCGAGATGCACCTCGCCGCTCAGCGCACCGACGAAGAGAAGATGGCCTGGTTCGGCCTCAACACACCGGAGGCGAAGGCGCACTATATGCTGACGCTGCTCAAGCGCTGGGACGAGGCGAACGGAGTGGTGGAGCACATGAACGGCGCTGCGCCTCAAGCTTCGCGAGCTCCCGTCACCAACGGCGCCTCGGCGCCAGCCGCTACGACGGGCTTCATTCCGGCGGTTGCGCCCGCTGCTGTCGCAGTTGCACAAGCGGCCACAATGGACACCGGCAAGGCCAAAGCAACGCGGCAGCCCAAGACGTCCGAAGACAAAGCAGCGCCAGATCTGGGCGCGGATATCCTCAAGCTGCTGGGCCGCGTACTGGAGGGTCAGGAGGCGCTCGGCAAGCGCTTCGAGACAGCCCTTGAAACCGCAAGCAGCGCCAAGAACAGTCGTCTGGAAGCCACCTGCGAAGCGCTCATCGCGCAGAACAAATCGTTGGCCGAAATGCTGACGTCGATCTCGTACCAGCAGACGTGGGCGCTGATGGCCCTGCTGACGTACGTTGCCGATCAGAACGAGACAAGCGTTATCGACCTGCTGCGTACTACCATCGGCACCAGCGAGAACTTCCAGGGCCTGGCGACCATCGCAAGGGGAAAAGCATAAGAGCCGTACTCGATGACCCATGGCCAGGGTGTCTAAGGCCGCAGCAGCTAGATACCCTGGAGTTCGACGGCGACTCTCTGGACGACCTTAGTCCAGGCTCAATCATTGAACTCGCGCGACTGACTGGTCTGCTACTAGCAGAAGAAGAAGGCTTTCCAGAACTGGTGCGAGTGCGACTAAAACGCAACCGCGTGGAGTAGCGCATGAAGCTTGCTGCGATATTCGCGATGTCCCTACTACTGCCCATCGCAGCACTCTGGGGCATGTGCACACTGTGGCCTGGAATATGCCAATGAGAGGCTAAGAAAGAGGGCTGGGGCATCGCCCCCAGTCCTCTTTCTTAGCTACGCCTGCGCAGCAAGCTCTGCAGCGTGGATCTCATCTTCTAGCTGGTCCAGCGCAGCTTGCATCTTTGTACGAGCTTCGCCATCAAGCTTGCCGACAGCAATAGCAACGAGAGTGGCAGATCTACGCATACCGTCTGCAAACCCCTGCCGTACAAATCGATCTGTCACTGCCTTGAGTATTTGCAGTGGGTCCTTCGGCGGAATCGTCTGGTTATACTCGGCAGCCATTCTTGTCACCCTTCATGCATGAAAGACTGTGGGAAAAGGTTCGGACACTCATCAACTGCAACGCGGCGGAGCTTACGCGCGAAACGTTGTATTTCCAGATCCGCTGCGTTGTTGGCTCGCTCGCGCACAAGTTTTGCTATCGCAGCAACATTCGTGGACCACAAAAAGGATGTTTCGGCCTGATGCGGCAAAAAACTAGAAGCGGCTTCGTAGATGCGCTTCTTATCTAGACTCGTGGGTTTCTTCTTGTGCAGAACCTCGAACGCTGCACACTCTGTGTCAACGGCCGCGAGATAGTTGTCGTATGCCACCTGCATTGATTCTTTGAAGTGATTCGACATCATCCTACGGTGAACCGCCCCGGCATAATCAAATTCCTCACTAGAGTATTTCGGCGGTTCTATAAAAAACCCGTAGTGATGCGTAAAACGTGTTGATTCCTGAGATGGCGCCCCTTCTTCGGTGCGGTCTGCCCCAACGTAATTACGAATGAGCTCATGACTCACACGCCGTGAAATACCGCCAAAGAAAAACACTAGCTTGGCATGATAAGTAATACTTGAATGGGGAATATCGCCTTGCTGTGTATTAGCGATGTATTCTTTGTTGGATTTCTTACCGGCCTTCTTTCCGAACGAGTGGTAGCAGAGTCTGCCTGCAAGCTCGACGAGCAGCTCGTTGTCCGTGAGCGCGCGCGTCTGCGCAACCATAGAGTCGTTGTCGTTCGGCGTGGCCTCCTCGAGACTGTGTGGAAAGAGCGAACGCCAGCTCTGATCCTCAGGATCGTCAGGAAGACATTCTGGCCGATGCGTACCCACCCAGTGCATCATTGCTTCAATGCCCACGGGTCTGAGCTTCATCGCAGCGATGATTTCCACAGTGGGTTCACCGGTTAGAATTGTGACTTCCTTTTCCATGTGCAACCTCCTCGCGTCTATAGCGGCGCAGAGGTCTTATACCGCGCTCACTCCGGTCGTTGCACTGCAGGAGGGGGCGGAGGCATAGGGGGAGGCGGATCAGTATCCCCAGGAAGGTTGATGTTCCACTTCTTCTTCAGAAGGGCTGATATTCCGCGGTAGCCACCCGAGGAGAACCAACCTAGAGAGAAGCCATAAAGGATGCGCGAGAGTGGCGTTACAACTGCGACCGTGGGGTATGGGTACATACGCGGCGGCACAATGGCGCAGAACAGCATGCCCAAAATTGCAGGAAGTGCGGGAAGCGCAAAGGTCTCCCACACACGCTCTGCGCGAGACAGGACAGTAGCTGTGGATAGCGTAGGCCAGATCGCTTCTGCCAATCGACGCATGAGCAGAGTAAGAACAGCCAGCACCACGATAAGGCAGCCAGTCGGGACAGTCAGTAGCTCATCTAGCCCATTCATATGCTGAAGGTAGCACGAGAGGCTAGAAAACGGGAGAATGGCCTAAGCCACTCCCGTTCGAAGCTACTCCTTTTGAGAGTATTTGGAGACATCTCTGAGACCGCCTCCGAGCTCCGTGTTGCACCAGTTCATTGCCAGAGGAATCGTCACACTAGTGTATGGCGTACTGACGCCGAAGCACTTTCGCATACGGCCTAGCGTTGTACGCCCGTCCTCGCCCTTTGCCACAGCCACGTCATGAATACGAGCCCTGAGAACTTCGACCTCGTTCTCTGTTGCGAACAGGTTGAGCATCGCACGAAGCTCATCGATCTCTACTTGTTGACTGGATACTACACGACGTATACCAGCTAGCCCTGTGTGTAGCTCTTCACGGAGGCCGCTCAGCATGTCGTGTATGGATATGCCGTTGGCGTCCATATGGGCGAGCACTACCGCGGTAGCCCACTGCCGAAAGGATGCTGCGCGCGGGCTACGCACAAAGAAGCCCATCTTGATGACACCTTCCCTGTACAGAACGGTCTTATCTTGCGCGCCACCAAGGGTAGGACAAATAGTCACACCCCTTTCAAAGCCATTGCGGAACTCGTCAGCATGCCGCTCCAGGTGCTTTCTGATAGTGTCATGCTGTACGCCATAACCAGTGGCGACCTCTTCTACGGTCATATACCATTGCCGCGCGTCACCTGTCTCCGTCACATTGAGCGCCACATTCTCGAATTGAACCCTCATCGACATTCTCCTCTGCGAGGGCTAGCTCCTCGCATCTGCCTTATGCCGCATTTTAGCCTGTAATTGCGGCAATTTCTGGGCTAAATCGGGCATAAGGAGAATGGAGGAGACCACCCATGAACACTCAAACCAAGATTGTACTTTTCATCGCCATGTCCTCGCTCCTCACATCTGTGGGGTGCGGAAGCCCATTCTATGCTGCGGAGGAGCTCGCAAAGGTAAGCGAGTCCGATGCCGCCGTAGCGATGCCCGATCCTGTCAGCGAAGCGTCTGCCATAGCCCAGGACGGCGGCTCTGAGGCAGCAGTAGAAGCTGCGTCGGAACAAGACGCCGGTCAGAAGCAGGACGCAAACGTTACGGATGCTCCTGTAGTCAGTACGGACGGCAGTGAGCCCATAGAAGCACAGGCGGCAGACGCTATGCCTGAAGCTAGCACGAGCAGTGAAGCAGCAGCGCCACTGCCGGAGGCTGGTATACCTGTCGAAGCGGGCTCTCCGCCCCCTCCTACAGGCTGCGCCGATGGCGCAACCATCATCGCTGTGCCCACGGTCAATCCGCTATCGGGCGTCAGCGGCTCAGGTAGTTTTGGCACTACAGGAGCCGTCTGCGTGACGTATGCGGCTACTAATATTGGCATAGGTGGCTGGAACGTAACTAGTGCACAAGGACGCACTGTCATCGTTACAGGTAGTACGACACAAACGCCAGTGATCCCTAGCAGTGGTGCAACTAGCGAACAGCCAGGCTTGCTTCCAGGTGCCGACGGCTACATCTACTGGAACTATTCAGCAGGTGATGTGGACTACACAAATATGGTGGTCTACTGAGAGCAAGAGGTCGGGCGTATCGCCCGACCTTCTGTTTTCTAGCGTCTCACGCAAGAGGCGAACCGGTGATTAGCCCAGCCATGTTGTCCATCATGAACGCGCCCGTCTGGTAGTCCAGCACAGGAGTGGAGCCGATGCTGGAGATGCCGGTATGCGCACCGTATACAAGCAGACCACTGCCTGGCGTACCCGTAGCTGGCAACGCAGCTAACCCATTGGCCGAGACGCCAATGGTGCTCATAGCGCCAGCTGCAGAAAGCGCTGTGTTATTGCGTAGAATCAAATGCGGGCTCCCGCTAGACCCATTAGTGATAAACACAGCCTGCACGCCGGAGCCAGAAGTTCCATTGCCGGTGAAGAAGTTGTTTACTGAGGTCACGCAGCAAGGAGTGACCGTTCCGTAAGCATTTGGCGTGAAACGTAGACCAGCCCCATACGGAACACTTCCAGTAATGCCATTACCCGCACAGTTGAGGCCGTCGAATTCAACAAGGCCTACAAAGTCGGGTGTAAGCCCTACACCAAGGAATTTATTGAAGCCGTAGTTACCCCCAATAATGCTGAACCCATCAAGGGGCTGGCCATTCCCGCCAGATCCACTTGTGTCCACACCGTACATGATGAGCCCATTGCCGCAGTCGACCACTGTACAGTTTTCGAATTTGTAGCGCCAAGACGGTGTGCCAGTTGTGGGATTGACTAATACGATGCCGTCATCTGCGGTGCTGCTGTATGAAAAGTTTCTTATGCTCACATCCTCGACGTGTAGTAACTGCGCAGCGGAAGGTGCGGCGTCGAAGACAATCAGGCCAGCGTATCCCTTATTGGGTGTGTTCGTGAACGGGGTACTGTTCTCAGCGCTGCCGTAAATAGAGAGCGCCTTGATGTAACCTGTAGAGCCGGCGTTGTCGAACGCGCCGGCGGTAATACGCACACGGGCGTTCGGCGCAAAGTCCGGACCGCTACCGCCTACGGAGTAGCCAGATAGGCGAACGCCATCTACTTCAATCTTTCCGTTGTAGTAGAGCCAGAGTTCACCGGCGTTTGATAGCGAGTTGAAGTCACCAGTGAACGACACGTTGTTCATACACAGCGTATTGGGGAACGGCGACAGCTGAGAGACAGACTGCGCACCCGTAGCAAAGATGAACTGATGCCAGTCCTGTACAGAATGGGCAATACCATCGAGAATGAACTGATCTTCACTACTGGGCCCGCCTGATACACTACCGCCTTGCAGAAACTTTGTTCCATCAATCGTGATGTTCTCGGCGGCAATGAAAAACTGCGAAATGAAACTACTGTCGTTAGAGTTGCAGCTCCAAATGCCGCCCTTGATTGTGAGCGATTGAATGATCGCAAGATGATTCGTACTGTTATCCCCTAGCGCCACCGGGTAGATACGCGCTAGAACGCCATTCGCGGCGGATGTGCCGTTGCCGGACGGGTAACAGTTGTCCCAAGTAATATCAGATACGATGAGTATGTTATTGGTGCCGGCCGGATTCACATAAAGCACACCGGTGTTCGTTGTGAGATGCCCTGCCGTCGTAGCCGTACCGCCCAGCGTATAGCGACAATCTCTGAACAGAATACCGCCAATGGCTGTGGGGATAGAACCAATGCAGGTCACCTGCACAGGACCTGTCTCATCCGGGCAGATCCACGAACAGTTCTCGAAGATATACCCCTGGTGCGTGGCGAGGCCGTCGCTGACCTCGAGGAAGAAGGAGTACTGACTACCACCGAACAAGGCGCTCGGCTGAAACAAGCAGTTTTTGCACTGGAGTGCGGCTATGCCGTTATGTGTCGCAGAGTTGACAACGGTAGCACCGATGCCCGTAAGGGAAATCGAATCCATGTCTGGAGCGGCGCCGTTGGTGTAGACCAATGCGCAGCCAGCACCAGAACCATACGCCAACGTCAATCTCTTCAGTGAGAGATGTCCTGACGAAGTGTTCGCAATAAAAATAGGCGTGCCACCCGTCACCGCTGTAGTAATCACGGTCTGAGCAAGCGACACGCCCTCGATGACTACATCGCCAGTGAACGTGTACTGACCCGTCAGTGTGTAGTTTCCGCGCTTTAGCTGTATGTGAATCGAGGTTAGACCTTGCGCGTTAGCGTAGACGAGCGCTGCATCAAGAGAGCCGGCGCCATTGAAGTCGCCGAAGGATAGCGTGCCGTCTCCGCATGTGCACGCCCAGCGTCCATTGATGAGGCGCAGTAACGATGGCGCAGTAGCTCCCAGCGACGCAGGCGACGGTTGCTCCATTACGCGCGGAAACGAATCACCGTTGGAGTTACCTGTAAGCGACAAGAACTTGTTGACGCCGACCGGCCCACCCGTGGAGGTGTTCAAGTCCGATAGCAGAAGTGCTCCTAACGAAGAGAACGCAACTCCGGTATCGGTCTGAAGTAGCCCCGTAAGACCGGCGACGAGACTCGACGTCGGATCGTCATAGAGCGAGGCGACCACACGAGCAGTGCTCGCTTCACGTGTACGAAGCAAGAACCTACGGAAGGTGGCGCCGGAATCTGTAGGATCGCAGTCGAGTACCAGCGTGCTCGTCTTGGCGAGGCTGTGCCCGTCAGGCGTTGAGAAGCTGACCGCCTGTAGCGAAGTTACCGTGCTGCCCAGCACACCTGGCGCAGAAACCTGCGATACGAAGTTGGCGATGTTTACCGAGACGGCACCCTCATCGCGCATGAATGGCAGAATCAGCGCGTCCTCTGGCAGAGTCGCGAGGTTGGTACGGCTACCATAGTAGACGTGGTACGTCGTGCCTGTAGGAATGGACGCGTTGAGCGTGAGAACAAGATTGCCCGTGGAGAAACCGCCGCCGATAGAGCCACCAGTAAAGCTCGCCACGGCGACCTGCGCGCCGCCAGCGATGATGTCCTGGTCGTTCGAATCTACAATGTGAAACAAGTCACGCAGCAAATAGCCACCAACATTGCCCATCCAGATATTCGGACCGGTTAGCGTAACCGTCGCGGTAGGACTTCCAGTGGGACCTACATCTGCCGTACGCACGATGTATGCGAGATCCGCGCGCATCAAATTGTCTAGGAAGTCGGTGTTCGTGCCCAACGCTGCCGCCGGTCTGTTGGCGTTGGCACTACTGCCGTCATCATCGAACCCTACGAAGTAGGAGCCCGCATTGACGCTAGGCCCAGTGAGCACACCAGCTACGTTTGCCGGCGTGCCGCTAATGGCGTTGTTCAAAAAACCATACCCAGCGGGCAGCCCCCCAAAATACGTCGGTACAGTGAGCCTCAAAAAGTTGGGCATGGTGTTTCCTCAAGCTGCTTTCTGTTGGGCGCGACGGGGCATCACATCAAAATCGTCCAGTCTACAAGAAGTGTGAACGCGCTCGTTTTGCTGATCGTGGGGTATGAATTATATGCGCAGCCTACTGAGTTGAACACCGCTGGGTTGGCCGCGAATGTGAACAGCATGATCTCGCTAAGCGGCACAGTTAGGAACGGGCTGTAGCTCACATCGGTCTCGCCAAAGAGATGGCTGAAGGTTGTTTGTGTGGCTGTCGTATGCACCGCAGGCGCTTGTACTTGCCCCAGCCAGACATCGCCGCCATCACCAGGGTACGGCGTAGAGCCACCTGAGATGCGCACAGGGCGCTCCAGAGCTGTGACGGTAGGATCGGTATTCGACTGCGCGTTGGAGCCAGGGTATGCCGTGCTGAGTGGAGGAGAGTTGGCCGTGCTGAGAGCAATCTGTTGGTTGCTGCCGATACCCACGCCCATGTACGCGATGCGGTCGTTGCGTTCCGCAGTGAGCGGCGAGAACGAGGTGTAGTCGATCAGGGACGCCAAATACTCACGGCCTAGATTCAGCCAGATGTTGTGGTTCTCGATACGCTTCACAAGCTTGCCGCGCTCACGCAGCGTAAAGGTGACGTTGTTCTTCACCTCGATGCGCTCGTGAAGTCGCATACCACCGCGGCGTACATTTCCTGTCTTGATCATGTATTGGCCTCGTGGATCGCGTCGATTTCTTCGAACAAGGACAATAGCATGGGTGAAGAAATCTTGGTCAGTTTCTTGCCGGATGCCATGAGAGCTTTGAAGCGCTCCATGGGAACGGTCTTGATGGGGCCTAGATACTTCGGCGTGTCGTAGTTCGACAAGTACAGCTTCTTTGCTTCTTCTTTACTGCTCACACCGACAATACATTTATCCTCATCGTAGTTGCCATCGTCGTCTACTTGCTGCACCACATAGACGTTGGGCGCTTCTTTGTCAGGCCCTACGAAGATATCTACGCCCTCATCATCGGATCCCTTGGAGCCAACAACGTACCCGTAGATGTTCTTCATCACCGTGCGCCAGTGCTTACCCTCAGCACTAACACCGGATCGCGCATCGCCAACGCGCTGCTCAATGGCGATATTGAGCCCTTGGAAATCCAAGTGGCCACGAAGCTTGTGATTGTGTTTTTTGGCCATGGCTAGCTCAGAGCTCGGAACGAGCAATAGGAGCCAGCAGCAAGGTCCGTGTCGAAGGCCCACGCCACTGACTGTCCAACCTCTACAGAGATAGTCGTCCATGCCACGGTGATAGGCCCTCCGGCCGCAGGTAGAATCGCAACGGTCAGTGTATCACTGGCAACCACAGCCACAGAAATAGTCGCGGTGAATGCTACACCGAGAGCCCCGCAGGTAAAAGCCTCCGTCGCGACGGACGTGCCGTTCTTGAACAGTGTCAGTATGAAATTAGCGGGCGTGCCTGGTGTCTTACACACGAGCTGCAAGGCGATTGTATTTATAGTACCATTGTTTGGCACAATGAATGCGCCGCCAATTGGCAGTCCCGCTGGGCCCGCGGGTACTGAAATCGACTCACCAGAGAAGAACGTTGCCTCGTCTGCCGTGTAGACCGGCGTGTCGAACTTGAAGATGGAGTCGAACTTTGGCAGCGCCGAAGACCCGAACGTTGTGCAGAGCGTTGCAACAGCGTTCTCCTCTGGGCACAAGAACTCCCTGTCGAAGGCCCACACAATGGGATAGTTCGGGTTCGGGAAGGTGGGCGGTGTCGCAGGGTTCCAGTTGTGGTCGAACTGATTCCGCCAGCCACCATTTGGATTGGGCTGATCGAACATCGTCGCGGCGCCATTATCTGGAAAGCACACGCTGTCGAACAGGTTCAGCATGCCCGCCAGCGTCATCTCATCAGAAACAGTAACGTCTGTATTTCCTATCTCCGCCTGCACGATAAAAAGCGGGTAGGTGTACGTCGGCTTGATTCGCCGGATGAAGGTTTGTACAAATAGAAGCGCCTGCAAATTGAACGCGAGGCTGCTCACCTGCACTAGGAACGTGAAGTACTTCTGTACCTCGAAGAAGTCGCCCTGCTCGAGAATGCCCTGGAACCACGTCGGGTTGCTGACGTAGTCTTCCACAGTGGCACCCGTCACAAGCGGAGCGAACTGCTGCACCGTATCCCCAACTGAGTACGGCACGCCCGTAGCTGGGTTGACCTCCAGCGTCAGCGCGACCGGATAGGTGTACGAACGCACTACGGCCGCGTTCGCGGAGTCCTGCACCAGGATGAGCCCAGTGGATACACTGAAGTCATCGCGCACCTGCACGATGGTACCGGTCTCATCTGCGAAGGGTAGGCCGATGAGAATCTGCGTGCCGGCGCGCATGTTGAACATTGTCGGCCCGTTGAAGTACGCGTACCAAAGCCCCTGCACTGTCGAGAGATAATCGATGTTGCTTGGCAGCTGCGACAGATCATCGAGTGTGAAGCCCGCTGGCCCTCCGAAGTTACTTTCGATGCGCGGGCGATTGTCCAGGTACGACGTTTCTGCCCACATCGTATTGGGCGGTGACTGCCCCAGCCAGACGTCTGGGCCACCGGCACTAGCAGGCACGGGCGTTACAAAGCGAATACAGGGCGCGTCGCGGAAGGTATCGAAGAAGTAGTCGACGTTGCGGCGCAAGACCTGCGTGTCGTCCGTCGAGATGATGAACTCCTGCAGAAGCGGGATGTCGACAATCAGTGGATCTAGCGGAATGTATTTCCTTCGCAGCACGCTGCTCAGGAAAACTGAGTAGAGCGTGGGCTGAGCAAGATAGAGCCCTACAGGAGTCGCGTCGACAGGCAGATTCTGCGTGAGCGTACTGTTGGAGCCCAGCACGGTACCATCCACAAGGCTGATCTGCCGTGAAGCAATATTGAGCACCTCAAAGATGACCTCGTCGCCTTGCTCACAAAGGCCTGCCCAGAAGTTGAGATCCTCTGAGACCACTGTACCGGAGATGGAGTAGTCTGAGCTCGTAATCGTCGGCAGCGGGTCTAGCAACGTCACGCGCTGAAAGGGCCACGGGTCAGAGGCAACATCGACCACACCGGAAATACGATAGGCCACGCCGTTGATGCACAAGAAGTCGTTCAGCTCGATATCGAGGAACTGCGCACTGGCGTCGAGAAGATAGGACTGCGTGCCTACCGCAGCACCAGCGGTGCCTGTAGGAGCTCCGTTGGATTGACCCGCAGTGAAGATCGGCAGTGTACTCGTGCTAAGCACCGTGAATGGAAACGGCGCGTCGATGCGTAGATGCGTGATCGTACCCGCATGATTTGAGATCGCGCGTACGAGAATGCTTGGGTTGACCTGTGCGAGCGCGGCCTGGAGGATGACCTGAATCTGAGCGGGCAGGTACGGGTTGGCCTGACCGAAATTGACGATCGTAGGAAATGGAAGAGTAGAGAATTGCAGGTCGAGGTGCGTTCCTGAGATACCACCTATTCCAGTGTCAGGAATATTGCTCGACTCCACACCGCCATACACCGCGCGCACAGTAGAGAGCGCAACGAGGTTGGGGTTTTCCTGCATGAGCAGGTCGTAGTGCAGCCAGCGGCGCTGGAAGGTGCGCTGGATATCGCGCAGGCTCTTCGCGTAGTCCACCTGCCATAGCGTGAGCAACTCCGCGGCGGCGACTTGCGCAAGGCCCTGCCAGAAGACGTCTACGCGCTCAGTGCCCTCAACCAGATTCCAAAAGTCAGAGAGGTAATTCCATAGAAAGGTGAGGTCTGGTGTGCAGCCACGCGCGAGGTCTGATTCTACAACGTTCGCGATGACCTCTGATGGCAATGAAGAGAGCACGCCATCAAACACAACTAGGTCGAACTTGTAGATACCTAGAACGTCCGGATAGAAGGTTGGGTCTTCGCTCGTAGGAGTGTTCAGGCCATTCTGCAGCAGGTACGTAAAGGCCGTGGGCGTCGAAAGGTCATCGGGCAGCTCGAATGGCGTGACTAGAACAAAGAAGCCGTGACCATCAGAGCCTGTGCCTGTGATGCTATACGCCAGGCCTTCTACAACCACGACGTTGCCTACAGGAATAGGCGTTACTTCATTGAGGTTGGCGAGCGTGACGGAGTAGAGCTTGTCCGTGAAGCCCGTAGGCGGGCTGCCAGGGAAGGTGAATCCGTCTGAGACATTGACGATGAACTGACTGCCTGGTGGCGCGTCGATAAGCCGCCACGTGAAAGTCAGCGGCGCGCCCTGTGGGTCAAAGCTCGCCGAGCCGTTGAGTTGCAGAATAGAACAGATGAGCAGCGAGGTATCGTTGCCAGCGTTCGCCACCGGCGGGATCGCTGGAATGATGAGTCCGTTGCCCAAACAGATCTCGTTGAGACTGAGAAGCGTAGGAGCTCCAGGTGTACCGCACACTGAGACCAGCGTTTCGCTGGGCGGCGTGACCGCAGCGCTCGACGACGGAATCGCCGGCATGATGTAGCGAAGCTGGTGCCCGACGGCGGGCAGCTCGGAAAGCAGCGTGATGTAGATGTAGACAGCCCCTGTAGAGAAGCTCATCGCGATGCGCACGACCCAGTACTCGTTCTCGCTCACAAAGAACTGGCTGCCAGGCAAGTCCTGTACTGGCGTGTCTATGACAATGCTGTTGCCGACGCCGAAGTGAATCGAGCCCGTATACGCAATGCCGATCTGAGAGAAGAAGAGCCCTACGCAGCCACCGGCAGGATCAAAGGTGCCGAAGTAGGAGTGCTGCGATACAAGATTGTTGAAGTTCGCGGGCAGTGACTCCCACAACGCGGTGAACTGCAGCGTGAAGTCCTCGGGCACGCCGATGTCGATAATGATCGCGGCTTCGCCAGACGGGTAAATGAGGCCACCAGAGAATACCTCCTGGTCTAGATTCGGTGGAGGTCCGATGGGAAACTGCGAGCCGTTACCGATTGTGCTGACTTCGGTATACGTGAGAAGCGGTGCGCCAACCGCCACGCAATAGATGTCAAAGGGCGGCTCTGTCGGGAGAGTGCCAGGCGAAGGCGCGGATACAACTGGGCCTAGGACTTGGCTAAAGCCCAGTAGACTATTAGGAGTACCTAGCTTCTGAGTAAGCGGCACACAATCTCCTGCAGAACTCTTTTAGAGAGCGCGCCTAAAAGCACCGCTGGAAAAGGCCGATACGGCGACAGTTCGGTCCACCATCAAAAGAAAGCGGCTCTATACTTTGCGCGGTGCGTAGCTTGTCATTGCCGACATTTGCCAGCTTGGTGCTGCCGACAGTCGCCGGCATTACACTAGAAGGGCAGTCGTGAAATCGCGCGCACATCAGCGCATCCCTGGCCGCCTCTTTGGCATCTCGCTCAACGCGGTGCGACCTATTGGTGATCAGAATGCTGAGTATGACCAGCTGCAGAGCGATCAGCACACCGAGCCATGGAGTCTTTACAGTGAACATGCTTCCTCTTTACTTTCCTGCATCCGTCGTTGCGCACGGCAGCACTGTAGAGTCTGCTACCTCCTGCTTGTTTTTTGCTTGAAGGACAGTCTGATAGCGCATAAGCGTGAGCCTACCGCCGCCCTTGTACTTCGCGTGCAGCATTTGCGCGCACACACTAGACTGCGGGCAGCCGAGAGAGATCGCCTTTCTACAAACCTGATCCTCTATTCCTCCAGGCTGCCATGACGGCGGTGCAGGCTTCCACGCGGGCTCTTTAGTAACAGCGCGCGCAATTCCATATGGCAGTGCCGGTGCGGCATCGCGCACCGCATCGATAGGCTCTGTGGGCTTAGAGCAAGATAGCAGTGCCGCCGAGAGGGCTATGAACAATAGGCGCATCGTATTCCTCATGAGTAGTGGCAGCTTGCGTGTGCAGTCCAATCCACATTAGCTGAAAGCAGATCTTGTACTTGAACAAGAATATTAGTTCCACTTATAACAAATGAAACCGCCCCTGTTGTCAACCCAAGATTAGCTGAATATATGTTGTTTGCTCCCCCAGTCTGACCTGTTACAGTTCCGCCTGTATTTATAAATAAGTCCTGATAACCAAATGCAGCAGACGAAGGTGTTGATCCTCTTAGTCTTGCTACTGCCCTTACCTCACAGTCAACGCTAGTACCGCTATTAGGTAGTGGAATTGTAAGAATAGTTACAAGCGTTGCTGAAGTTGTATCCGTAGCTGTATTGGAAAATAAGTAGTCAAACCCGGACTGACTGCCTGAGAACGATGCACTCTGCCAGGCTGGAGAAATAATCTGGTCGCTAAATCCCGAACCGAAGTTGTATGCATGCAATCCGTCTGACTCTTCGGACAGCAAAACCCCCTTTGTAGATACTGATGTTGGTACTGTGTTGGCTTTGTTTATTTCTAGACAGCCTACACAGCCGCCTAAACTGGAAGAGCCGTCTGACGCCACAACTAAATTTGGCCCTGCCGTGAAGGCTGTCGCGGTTTGCGCTGACTGCGCACTGGCATTGATGCTGAGAATTACAGCCTCACCGTTGAGGGCGTTGACCCACGTATCGGCTCCTTGGTTGCTTATTGCTGCATTCTGACTCGTCGTGGCAACATTGCCGAGGAACAGTCCTGCGTACCCCGGTATGTCCGAAAGGCCTCCCAGCTGAGTCGTCAGCACGCCGCCGCTTACCACTCCCCCGCTGATCGAGCCTCCCCTTGTCGTCTGCAGGTGACTCTCGGTCGCTATACCGGTCGCGGCCTCGAACGGAAAAATAATGTTACCGCTACCTTGATTTCCGGCAACCGTCGACCACTGCGGTGTTATAGTAAAGCTCTGGCCTTGTACGTGACTACCATCAGAAACTTGCGTGATGCTGGGAGACGCTGCAACGTTCCATGTCTCAAGGCTACCGCCGTTGAACGCAACCTGTCCCCCGCCTACACTCGATACAACGTTAGCGTTAGCAACTCCAACTGCGTCACCAGCTAGCGTCTGAAAGGCCTGGTTGACCGCCGGTAGCACGCCTGTGACGTACGCAGATCCGCCGGCGAGATTGAGCGCTTCCCACACTGCCGCGGTGCCGCTCGTGGCAACGGGTTGGTTTCCTGCGGTTGGCGTTCCGCTAATAGAGACACCACCTGTGCCTGGCGTTGCCCATGCAGGCGCGCCAGAGACTGTCGTAAGAACCTGGCCGTTCGAACCTGCCGCTATGTTTGTAACTGGCAGATCACCGGTGACCCAAGAAGGCCCACCTGCAAGATTCAATGCAGAATAAGTGAGAGCGCTTGCGCCCGACACATAGGGCCCATTTCCTGTAGTGAGCGCGCCTGCGGTTGGAATGGTCGCGCCGTGTACTTGCGCAACTACGCTTGTCGCCGTCGTGCCCGTAACATCACCGGCCATCGTTTGCGCAGCTTGATTTGCCGCTGGCAGCGTGCCGGTCACCCAGCCACTTCCTCCACCCAGGTTCAACGCAGAGTAGGTAAGAGCGGATACGCCAGATACGTAGGGCCCGTTGCCCGTAGTGAGAGCTCCAGCTGCAGGCACAGACGCGCCATGAATGTCATTGACCGTGAAGTCTCCAGGCACGGATGTCGAACAAGAAACATCTCCGGAACAGGTGGCCCAGGCGGTGCCTGTAGCCCCGCTGTTCGTAACCGCGAACTGACCCGCGGTTCCGAGATAGGCTGTTGAGTCGACCGTGCCGCTAGTGACGTGCACAAGGCCTGTGCCGCTGACGCTAATAGGCGAGCTTGGGCTCACCCACTGCAAAGCGCTACCAGACCACTCAAGCGCGGTATTCGTTCCAGTTGGCGCGGGCAGCGTGTCGCCGCGAAGGCCGATGACTGTTGCTGCGGCTGTGGTTCCAGAGAGATCTCCGCCCAGCGTCTGACTGGCCTGATTTGCCGCCGGAAGTACACCCGTTACAAAGCCTGAGCCGCCTGCGAGATTGAGCGCGCTCCATGTAGATGAAGTACTGCTCGTGGCAACGGGTTGATTCCCAGCTGCTGGGGTTCCACCTATAGTGACCCCGTTCACCTTGGTGCATGTCTGCGCTCCCGTAGCGCTGATCGTGCAATCGCCAGACTCTGTCGTCCAAGTGAACGCGGGCGTCGCATTACTCATTGCGATCTGCCCGCTGGTGCCAGGTGTAATCGTTGCAGTCTGAGACCCACCGCCAGGACCCGCGGTCACTTCACCTGTCAACTGCGTCATCCCTCCGTCTGCACTGGCCCCTCCAGTCGCAACTGCCCAGGCGCCGCTAGGATTTACATTGGTAGAGGTCCACACACCGCCATCAATGGAAGACACGGGAAATGTAATATCTGGGTAAGTGCCCGCATTTAGCCCGTTCAGCTCCGCAGGCCCTACAGGCGTAGCTATGGGCAGCTCACTCGCATTCTTAGGCGAGGCGTCCGGTGCATTTGAGGATGCGCCGTGCGTGCAACCAGCAGTGAGTGAGAACGCAGAGACGAGTAGCAGCTTTATGAGCTTCATGATTGGCCTCAGTCAAGCTCCAGGTTTACGCCGTCGCTTTTGAAATGCAGATATGCGCCATTGAGCGCAGAACTGTTCAGCACCACACTGGATCCATACGTACCATTTGCTGGCGTGATTTGTTCGATCTGGCCGCCGCTCATAGCATTGATCGTGATTGTATTGGTTCCAGAGAGCGGCTTTCCAACCTGATTCTTGATCTCGAATGTTTGACCGAAGAGCAGACCTGCAGGATTGAAAACTACTGCGCCAAGTGTTGGGTCTACGATGTACTCTACCCCGGCGGCAGGTACTACAGGAGAAGGCACATAACCCGAGGCGCCCGTAGCATTGACGTATACGAGCTTTCGCGGAACGGCGCCTAGTCCGTACTGCGCATTCTCATAACCGAAGGCCTGCTGTCTGATGGCTGGATTTGCTCCCCAGCGCACGTTAGAAACGACATATTCAGCCGCATCCCCATTGAGTGGGTCTGCGTATGTGTCGGCCGGCGAGTTGCCGAGTGAGATACCCGTAGACGTGCTTGGTATGATTGGGAATGTACCTAATGACCACTGCTGCTGCACGTAAGCGGTGACCTGCGCTCCATTGAGATCGATAATTATTACTTGTGGAGTAGTGACATGCGTAAGGTCAGGCGCCTGCACAAAGAAGACAGCGCTGCCCATCGAAACAGCTAGCTGCCCTACCTCCCCTATAATGCCATACTCCCCACCGCCGCTAGAGTCCATTGCACATGACGTACCACTGCCAAACGACGCCACCAACATGATCGTTCCGACTGTAGGGGGTGCCACGCTCCAAGCTCCTGTATTGAGCGTGTCCAGGCCCGTAAAGTGAACTGTTGGCTTACCAGCGAAGGCACTGTTCGACACAGTAAAGACGGGCGGATGTCCTGTCGTATCCGTGGCATTGCGCGCTGAGTCGCCAGAACCGCTCGCGTCTCCCCATACAGTGACGTTCCCACCAGAGAGCGTAATATTCTGATCCGCGCGATACCACGCTACGACCCCAGGCAGCCCAAGTGCTGAAGAAAGTGGCGGTAAAACATTGCCGCGCGAGTCCAGCAGCACACTAGTCGAATTCGCCTGCCTCGTAGTGACGTTGCCTTGGAGCGGGTAGTCCCATCCCGAGCCATCGTCGGCCGAAGGCCAAAAGTTCCCCGAACTTTGGTAGTTCGGAACCGTGCCGTTATACAACCATGGGAGCGCTACGCCTTCGGGGATACTCCCTCCCCCGATACCGTATTGTCCTCCAGAGACCCAGTTATTAGGTGTCCACCTGGTGGTGCTATGGTTGGCGTTGGTAATGGCATTCGCTGCAGCAATTCGGCTCCCGATGCCGTTCCACACCGTGCCTTGCGATCCATTGAACACGTACGCGCTCAGGTCGTACGCGCCGCCCTCGAAGTCGACTCCGTTGGAGTTGACTAGGTCAACGACGCCCGCGCCATTGATCCGATCGTCCGCAA
>Ga0182018_10000917_pt1 | contig 36204 bp, 34 predicted proteins | sample 812P2MmetaG_FD_120490 | JGI IMG/M metagenome (GOLD analysis project Ga0182018, IMG submission 120490) | Permafrost microbial communities from Stordalen Mire, Sweden - 812P2M metaG | ecosystem: Environmental > Terrestrial > Soil > Wetlands > Permafrost | place: Sweden: Stordalen | collected...
GAATCACGGGTGCGGTAAGCGGTGTGACGTCGGGAATCACGGGTGCGGTAAGCGGTGTGACGTCGGGAATCACGGGTGCGGTGAGCGGTGTGACGTCGGGAATCACGGGTGCGGTAGGCGGTGTGACATCGGGAATCACGGGTGCGGTAGGCGGTGTGACATCGGGAATCACGGGCGCGGTAAGCGGTGTGACGTCGGGAATTCAGGGCGCGGTAGGTGGCGTGACGTCGGGAATTCAAGGCGCAGTGGGTGGAGCTACGTCGGGAATCCAGGGCGCGGTGAGCGGAGTGACATCGGGAATCCAGGGCGCAGTGGGCGGAGTGACGTCAGGAATCCAGGGCGCGGTGGGTGGAGCTACGTCGGGAATCCAGGGCGCGGTGAGCGGAGTGACATCGGGAATCCAAGGTGCGGTGACATCGGGAATCCAGGGTGCGGTGGGTGGAGCTACGTCGGGAATACAAGGCGCAATGGGCGGAGTGACATCGGGAATCCAGGGTGCGGTGACATCGGGAATCCAGGGTGCGGTGGGTGGAGCTACGTCGGGAATCCAAGGCGCGGTGAGCGGAGTGACATCGGGAATCCAGGGCGCAGCGAGCGGAGTTACTCCGGGAAACCCAGGTGCAGCGAGCGGACCTACTCCGGGGAATCCAAGCGCAGTGAGCGGAGCTGCTCCCGGGAACCCAAGCGCAATGGGCAATGTGGCTTCGCAACTTTCGGGCGCGGGAAGCGGAGCGGCTCCGGGAAACCCGGACGCAATGGGAAATGTGGCTTCGCAATTTTCGGACGCGATAGGCGGAGGGGCGCCCGGCGCCACCGATGAATCCGTGGGGAACCTTGCCGGTCTCGCGTCCAACCCTTGGGTGAATCCGAATAGTCTCACACAAGGACCGGGTACGGGCGGTACCGGTTATTCGGTTACAGGTTCTAAGCCGAATACCGACGAGGAAGAAGGAGACAAGTGATGCTAACCGCCAACCAGAACGTCGTCGCTGCCTTCGATCATGTATCCCGGGCCGCCGCAGTGCTGATCCGCGTCACCCAGACGGTGCGCCTCCAGATTGTTGATGAAGACGGTGGCGCTCCCCTCGGTTGCGATCCAGGTGTTGGGTCCGCAGCATTCCGAGTGCACGCCGGTGTCGGTGACGCGCAGAGCCGGCAGGCCGTTCACCTTCACGTCGGGCGAACCGCTTTCCGCCGGCCCGACGCATTTGTGCGGGCAACGGGGCCGATCGTGGGTGTCGGAGGGTACCTCGGAGCTATCGCCGAGGCGGGACTGTTTTGCCATCGTACGTTGAGTAATATACCACAAGGGGACCGGGGGCACAGGCCGTGGCGGTAAAGCGAACCAATCTTCAGGAGCGCTACGAACTCAAAGAAGTTTTGGGCCGTGGCGGCATGGGCGTCGTCTACAAAGCGTACGACACGCTCATGAAGCGCGACGTCGCGCTGAAGACCATTATCGATATCGACAATCCGGCAACCGTGCAGTTGTTCTACAAAGAGTGGAGCATCCTGGCCACCATGGTGCACCCCAACGTTGTCAATATTTACGATATTGGCGAGTTCGAGCAGAATGGCGTGAAGCAGCCTTTCTTCGTGATGCCGCTGCTGCCCGGCGTCACGCTCGACCGGTTGATCAAGGAAGGCAGCCCGCGGCTCAGCGTAACTGGAACTCTGGAGATTATCGAACAGGCATGCCGCGGATTGCACGCCGCGCATGAGCAGGGGCTGGTGCACCGCGACGTGAAGCCGAGCAACATCTTTGTGATGGATGACAACTCGGTCAAGATCATCGATTTCGGAATTGCGCGGCAAGGGGCCGCGAACGCCAAGACCACCGTCAGGGGAACGCTTTACTATCTGGCGCCGGAGCAGTTGCAGCTTCAGCCGCCCACGCCGCTTTCCGACCTGTTCTCGCTGGCCGTCGTCACCTATGAGTCGCTCACCAGGCGGCGTCCCTTCACCGGCGCCAATGAGTCCGAGGTGGTGGAGGCCATCCGGCATTACAGTCCCCCGCCCGTTTCGGAAATCAATCACGACGTCTCCTACCTCATCAGCCAGGTGATTCACAAGGCCATGGCCAAACAGCCCTGGCACCGCTTCTTCAATATGCGCGAATTCGGCGACTCGCTGCAGAAGGCGTTGCGCAACGAACCGCTGGAGTGCTTCGATAGCTCCAAAATCAAGCCGCGCCTGCAACGCGCCGCCACCAGTTTCGAAGAGGGCGATTACGTTTTCGCCAGCGAAGTGCTCTCTGAGTTGGAGGCGGAGGGCCACCTGGATCACGAGATCGCCATGCTCCGCCGCCAGGTAGACCAGGCCGTCCGCCAGACCCACATCCGGCAAATGCTGGGCAGCGCCCGCCGTTTCTTCGAAGCAACCGAATATCCGCTGGCGCTGCGCAAGATCCAAGAGGCGCTGGAGTTGGATCCGGAGGATCCGGACGCGCTTTCGCTCAAGGACCAGGTGGAGAAAGAGCGGCGGGCACGGAAGATTTCCGAGTGGATTACCCTCGGCAAGCAACACCTGGACAACAACGCCTTCCGGCAGGCGCGCGAAGCCCTGGAAAACGTGGTGAACGTGAAGCCCAACGACACCGAGGCGCTCGGCCTTCTGGCCGAGGTGGGACGCCGGGAGCAGGAAGTCTCCCGCATGCGCGAGGAAAAATCGCGCCTGTACCAGGCCGCCATGAACTCCTGGGAAAAGGGCGAAGTTACCGCCGCCCTGAGCCGGCTGGAAGTGCTGATTTCCATGGATCGGGACCATCCGGAATCCGATTCGGGCCGCAGCGGCACCTATCAGAATTTCTACAACCAGGTACACTCCGAACACAACACCCTCAAGAGTGCCTACGAGGAAGCGCGCCGCAACCTGTCCAAAGACAACTTCGAGGCCGCCTTCGCCACCTGCCGCCAATACCTGGCGAAGTACCCCAACCATGCGCTCTTTCAGGCATTGCAGTTCGATGTGGAGGAACGCCAGCGCCAGAAACTGTCCGGAGTGATTGCCGAGACCGACCGGCGCGTGGAAGCCGAGCCCGATCTGGATAAGCGCGCCGCCATTCTGGAAGAGGCGCTCAAACTCTATCCCGGCGAATCTCACTTCGAGCGGGCCATGCGGCTGGTGCGCGATAAGCGGGACCTCGTGAATTCCATCGTCACCAAGGCGCGCTTTTTCGAAGATCGCGGGCAGTTCAACGAAGCCCTGGATCAGTGGCAAATCCTGAAATCGATCCACGACCAGCAGCCCGGCCTGGCATTCGAAATTCAGCGCCTGATGAAGCGGCGCGACCAGCAGGCGCATGACAACACCAAAGCACGCTGGGTAGAGCAGGCCGACAAATACCTGGAGGGCGGGGACTACGATCGCGCCATGCAAACGGTGCAAAGCGCCTTGGCCGAATTCCCCGGCGAGGCGGAACTGCTGGAGCTCGATAAGCTGGTCCGCAAGAACCAGGAACGCGCGCGCCAAGCCCTGGAGCACCTTGAGCGCGCCCGCGAATTCAGAGAAATGGGTTCCCCGGAACTGGGTCTCGAAGCGTTGCGCGAGGCTTATCAACTCGATTCCCGGAATACCGTCATTCGAACGGTGTTGATCAACTCGCTTCTGGATCAGGCGCGGCGGCTGGTGGATTCCGAATGGGAGGCCGCCGACGGAGCCGTCAAGGAAGTGCTGGAACTGGAGCCCAAAAACCCTCTGGCGCAGAGTCTGGCCAGCCGGATTGCCGACCGTAAGCGGGACGATTTCATTGCCTGGTGCCTCTCTCAGTCCCGCCGCCTGCAGACCGAGGGCGATATCGAGGGAGCGCTGGCCATCGCGGCGCAAGGACTCGGGGTCTATCCCAATGAGCCCCGGCTACAGCAGTTACAGGCGACGTTGCAGCGCGCCAAAGTGGAAGCCGATCGACAGGCCCCGCGCCCGCGCGAAACCATCGAGACCCCGAAATCGAAGCTGAAGCCGGGTGAAACCGTGTCCGCTCCGGCCGGGCCGGCGCCCCAGCCGCCGCCCGCTCCGCCGGCTCCCGCCGCTCCGCCTACGGTAGTCGCGCTGGAGCCTCCGGCCGCCCGCAAGGAGAAACCCAACGGGAGTTCGAAGAAACCGGGAAAGAATGCAGCCGCCAAGCCCAATGTGCCGCCGGCCACCATGCCAACGCCGCCGCTCAACCAGACGATTCCGTCTGCCGGACCGACGCCGCCGCCGCCGGCAACTTCGCCGAGCCGGAGCGTGCCCGCCTTCGAACCGCCCCGAGTCTCCGCGGCCGTCTCCAAGCCGATTGGGCACAACCGGATCTTGCAAGGCGCGGCGGCCTGCGTTGGGGTGCTGGCCGTGGTGATCGCCGGTATCGCAATCGCCCGCCATCGCCAGCCGGTGACCCCTCCGGCCGCCGCCGGCAAATTCAAGGTCCGGTTGACGGCATCGCCCGAAGGCGCCGCCATCAAAGTGAACGGAGACCCCTGCGGCACGGCGGCCTGCGAAGTGGAATTGGCCGCGGGCAGCTATTTGGCCGAGGCGCAGCTAGCCGGCTATCAGCCGGCAACCGCTACCTTCACCGCCGGGCCGGGGACAAGTTCCTCCTCGCCCATCGTTCTGACCCTGCAACCGCTGACGCCCCGCCTGACGGTCGCCACCGACCTTGCCGACGGCTCGATTGACGTCGATGGAACGGCCGCCGGTCAAATCCAGGCCGGCGCCGCCGAAATCTCGAACCTCACCCCCGGCAAGCATGAAATCTCCGCGAAGAGCGGCAACTCCTCGGTGTCGTTCACGCTGGACATCGCTTCCGGCCAGATGCCCGCGCTTGACGGACAGATCCGCGCCACGAACCTGCGCGGCTTCGTGCTCGTGACAGCCGGGACGGAGGCGAAAGTGTATGGCAGCATGACGGGGTTTCGCGTGACCCTGGATGGAAAATTGGCGGGCAATCTGTCCACTGCCGGTCTTCCGCTTAAGGACCTGGCCGCCGGGTCCCACGAGGTGATTCTTAATGGACCAACCGGACAACGCGACAAGATCGTCTTCGAGTCGCAGACCATCGGAGCGGTCTATGCGTCGCTGCTGTCCGACGCGAATATGGCCTCGCTGATCGTCGTTGCCGACGAGGATCAGGCCGATGTCTTCATCGATGGCGTGAAATACCCGCGCAGCGTCAAGCAGGGACATCTCCAGATTTATCTGCCGCCGAAAAAATATAGGATCCGCGTGCAGAAGGACGGCTTCACGCCCGTGGAGCAGCCGGTGGAGTTGCACTCCTTCCAGGAAACCAAAGCGGAGTTCAAACTGGTGGGCGTGAAATCCGTTCTTCTCATTCATCACACGCCGCCGGCGAGCGAAGTGCTGATCGATGGGAAGAGCGTCGGGACCACCCGGCCCGATGGCGAGTTTTCCCTAACGAGTCTGGATGCGGGCAAGCACTCCGTACAGGTGCGGCACGACCAATTCAAGCCGTTGCAGGTCGATCAGACGCTCACCGCCGGCAAAACCGTGGAGATGGACGGGACGCTCGAAAGCCTGCTGGGCACGCTGCATATCGATGTCACTCCGGCGGATGCCCACCTGCGGGTCCGGCGCGAGGGCGACGCCAGGGATCGCGAGGTCACCGGTCATAGCGCCAGCGTTCCGGAGGGAAATTACACGGTAACCGGATCGGCGCCGCACTTCCAGGATGGCGCTGCCACGGTGAAGGTAACCGCGAACCATACGGCGAACGCCACCCTGGCCCTGAAACCCGCGGCAGCGGCGGCGCCGCCGGCTTTGCCCAAACCGCCGACGCCCCAGATTTACACTCTGGACGACTTGCAGAAGACCGGCGGCTGGACCATGGACAACGGTGTGCTGACGCGCCGCGGCGGCGAGATCGTACTCCTTCCGGTGGATTTTTCACAGGCGAGTATCCGCTTCACCGTCCAGTCGGTGAAAGGGAAGCGCACTGAATGGCTGCTCGGTTACGGCGACTCCAAGAACTACTGGCTGTTTCAACTGGATGACAAGAATTTCTACCGAACCGTTGTGTCGGGCGGCGCACACAACGACCAGACGAAAGTGCCGCACGGACTCGACCGGAAGGGCTTCGTCGGCATCGGCATCGATATCACGCCGACCGGAATTGTCCACAGCGTGTTGCGCGGGGGCGGATGGGTTCCGATTGACAAGTGGGATTTCCCGCAAGGCAGCGTGCGCGGAAAGTTCGGGTTCGTGGTTCCCGGCAAGGATGAACTGGCAGTCAAGGAATTCTCCTTGACCCACTAAGTTTGTTCAGTCGAAGTAGTGCGGCACAAAGCGGCTCAGGTTATCGGTAATCGGGGTGGCCGATTCGCGAATGCCCATGCCGGCCGGACCCTGGTCGGTGATGTACCAGCTTCCCAGGACCGGACGGTTCCCATCGAAGCAGGGAATAGGAGCCAGGGCCTGGTAAACGTAACCCTCTTCGCCGTAGTCCCCGGGCGTTTCGACCGTTCCGCCCAAGGTATGCAAGGTGACGTTGGCGCCCTCACGCGACAGTAGCGGTTTTCGAGCGTACTCCCCCATTCCGCCGGGATGCTGCAAATGGGCCTCAAGAAGGTTGGGGTGTTGCGGGAACATCTCCCACAGGATCGCGAGCAGCCCTTTGTTCGACCACATCATCTTCCAGATGGGCTCAATCCAATCCATGGCGCCGCAGGTCTTGAGAACGGGGCCGGAGAACTCGCCCAGCAGCCATTCCCATGGGTAGAGCGCGAAGAGGCTGCGGATGGGTTTCTCCTCGAGATCCCGAAAGCATTGCGCGGATTCGTTCCATCCCACCTCCCGCACCAGCAGCGCGGAGGTCCGAATGCGGGCTTGTTCGGCGGTATCGCGAAGGTACGAGACCGTCATCATGTCTTCCGCGTCGTCGACATGCATGAAGTAGAGCGCGTCGCCTTTCAGATAGCTTCGCAAGTCCGTCCACTTGGCGATGAGCTTCTCGTGAATGGAGTTGAACTGATCGGTGGCGGGGCGCACTTCCCGGCGCCAGTACCACTGGACCACGGACGCCTCCAGCAAGGCAGTCGGGGTCTGCGCATTGTACTCCAGAAGCTTGGGAGGGTTGCGGCCATCGTAGGCCAGATCGAATCTCCCGTACAGCGAAGGCGGCTCCTTTTCCCAAGCGTCCTTGATGGCCGGGACGGCGGCCGGCGGAATATGCAGATCGGAGAAGCGGTCGTTATCGATGATGAACTGCCCGGCCTTGAGGCACAACTGCTGCAGTTCCTCGGTGGCCGCTTCGAGGGTGTCGATTTCCGCCGAGGTGAAGCGATAGCAGACGGATTCATCCCAATACGGAACGCCTTTGGGGGTGTGAAAGATGAGTCCCAATTTCTCGACGTCCTGCCGCCAGTTAGGACGGGGTTCCACCAGTTCGCGACGCATTTTTCCGTCTCCCTATTCGCCCGCGTCGCCCGACGCCGACCCGCCAAACACTCCACGGACCGTAGTTCCCGACGTGGGCTGCGAAAATGACGATTCGCCCGCCGGCCGGTCGAATGACCCACCGCCTACCTGCTGCCCTACGGGCATGTATCCGCTCGGTCCGCCGTAGTACCAGCGGTAGGGGTAAACGCCTCCCGCGGAGACCGGGCCTTGGCGATCTTCGTCGTCGCAGTCTCGATCGTCGACGATAGCCGCGCTGCCATCGACGCAGCGCCGGGCCGTTAAGTTCGACCCGCCGCAACCGGCCATTGCCATGGTGGCCGCTGCGACTGAAGCGAGAAGGCCGATATGCAGATCTTTTGTTCGTCTCACGACTTTCGACGATATCATGTTTCGGCTGGTTGGCGGCTTGCTACAATCGGGACACTGAATGAGCACCGATTCTGAACGGCCCCGATTGACTGTGGAAGAGCTGGCGTTGCGCTTTCATACCGACATGATCCCACTCGCCGGTAAGTTCTCGTATTCTTCCACCTTACCGGTGGCGGAGGAGGACCTGCGGCAGTATTTGAACGATCCGATTGCGGCCATCTCTCCGGCGATCGTCGGAGTGCTGCCCAAGGTGGGGATCCTTCTCGCCCCGTACCTGGAAAAGGGCAACGGCAAGGAAGGCGACGCGGTCACCTTCGAGCGGCCGGCGGAGACGCGCTACCTTCCGCGGTCGCGATGGGACCTGGAAGAGATGGCGATTCTGGCGTTCTCGACCAAAGAGGTGGAAGTCGCCGATTACCACTACCAGTTCTATAATGGGCTGGCCGGACTGGTGGCCGACCGGTGGAGTTCCGACGTGCAGGAGCGCTTCTTCCGCGCGATCCGCGAAGAACTCAACGCCGAAGTACACGGCGAGGTGGACGAGAAGAGCTGGCATCTGAAACAGGCGCTGGTGAGAAGGCAGACCAACGTTCGCAAAGAGACCAAGCTGTTTCGCGAATACGCCCGGCAGGCCTTTGAAGATACCTTGACGCTGTACTTACACGGCACCTGCTGCGATATCGACGTGGATACAGGTCCGCGCCAGATGCCCAGCCGGTATCTGAGGCGCCGCCTGGAACTGCTGATGTCGCTGTTTCCCACGCCCGAAGGGTATGCGGTATTGCCGGAGCAGTTGAAAAGATAGTCCTCAGTCGACAGTTACCAGTTCACGGTAAAACCAAGGCAGCCGCCTCAGAGGAATAACTCCGACAGGATTTTCGCGGCCACCAGCTTTCCGCGCTCGCCGACTTCGCCTGCCGGGCCGACACACGAGGGACAGCCGGCGTCGCAGGGGCAGGCGCGCAGGAGTTCGGCGGTCTTCGACAGGAGGCCCGGCGCAAGGCGGAAGAGCGGAGCGCTTTGTCCGATGCCGCCAGGGTAGGCGTCGTAGAGATAGAGGTTGACCTCTTCACTTTGGGCCACGCCGAGATCGCGCGGGTCGCACATCAGCAACAGCGCGGCAACGGTGCGCAACGCATTGCCCAGGGCGCCGATGCCGCTCTGGCGTTCGGCAGGCGTGAATTCGGCGAGGCGTTCGGTAAGGAATTGCGGCGGGAAGTGCAGCCAGAAGGCGGTGGTGTGCATTTCCTGTTCGGGCATGTTGAGCTTGCCGGCGCCCACATTTTCGTTGGTATAAAACTTGATCTTCTTGAAGCCGACAATCTGGCGGTTGACGCGCACGTCGCCGTGGACCCGGCGCGCGGAGTTGAGGGCGGCGCTTTCCAGTTCTTCGAGCACCTTGACCTGGGTGTAATCAATGGCGTCGGTATAGTAATCGCAGTCGACGCTCTTCACGTATGCTTTGCGCTCGTCGTAATCGAAGCGCTCGACGTGATATTGACGCGCTTCGTGCAGGTAGATGGCTTTCTCGTGCAGCGTGGTGAGCGCGGTGGGGAATGAGACCTCGGCGATCACTTGGGGCTCGCCGGTGGTATCCACCACGACGAAGTTATCGCTCGAGATGCTGCGCAGGCTGGTGGCGTCGGCGGGGTAGGTGTCCTGGGTCCAGTGCCACGCGCCGCCGGAATGATGCAGGAAGCCGGATTCCTCCAGATAGCCGCAGATTTCAGCGGTGGGATGGGGTCCGAAGGTCTCGCCATCGGCGATGGGCAACTCGAAGGCGGCGCATTTCAGGTGACCCAGCAGGATCTCGAGATTTTCAGGGTTGATATAGGCGTGCTCGGGCGAGCGTCCGAAAAAGTAATCCGGATGCTCCACGATGTACTGATCGAGGGGCGCGCTGGAGGCCACCAGCACGGCGGCCGAGGCGGCCTGGCGGCGTCCGGCACGGCCGGCGCGCTGCCAACTGGAGGCTATGGTGCCCGCATATCCGGCCATGATGACCGCGTCGAGCGAGCCGATGTCGATGCCCAATTCCAGGGCGTTGGTAGCCACCACGGCGCGGATGCCGCCGTTGCGGAGGCGGCGCTCAATCTCGCGCCGTTCACGCGGCAGGTACCCGCCACGATATCCGCGCACGGTTTCGCTGGGGATGCGGCCGCGGTCGCAGGCGTCCTTCAGATAGGTCACCAGGATCTCTGTAGCCAGGCGATTATTGGCGAAGACCAGGGTCTGCAATTCGCGCTCGATGAATTCCAGCGCGACGCGGCGCGTTTCGGCGATGTAGCTGCGGCGAATGCCGAGTTGTCGATTGACCACGGGCGGGTTGTAGAAGATGAAAAACTTTTCGCCGCGCGGCGCGCCATTGCGCTCAATCAACTCAAAGGGGCAGCCGGTGAGCGCTTCGGCCAATTCGCGCGGGTTGGCGATGGTGGCGGAACAGCAGATGAACTGCGGTTTGGAGTTGTAGAAATCGCAGATGCGCTTCAGGCGGCGCAGCAGGTTGGCCAGATGGCTGCCGTAGACCCCGCGGTAGGAATGCAACTCGTCGATGACGATGTAGCGGAGGCTTTCGAAATAGCGGGCCCAGCGCGTGTGATGCGGCAGGATGCCGCTGTGCAGCATGTCGGGATTGGTGAGCACCACATTGGCGCGCTGGCGGATGGCTTTGCGGGCGTCCTGGGGCGTGTCGCCATCGTAAGTGAAGGCGCGTATGCCGCTGCCCATCTCCTCGACGGTGGAGTGGAACTCGTGAAGCTGGTCCTCGGCCAGCGCCTTAGTGGGGAAGAGGTACATGGCGCGTGTGCTTTCGTCGGCGAGGAGGCGATTGAGGATAGGAAGGTTGTAGCAGAGCGTCTTGCCACTGGCGGTGGGTGTGACGATGACCACGTGACGGCCGGCCTGAATGTGATCGAAGGCCTCGGCCTGGTGGGAATAGAGGCGGGTGACGCCGCGCTGGGCGAGCACGGCGCCAAGGCGCGGATCGACCGTGGACGGGATCTCGGCAAAGATGCCCTCGGCGGCCGGCTGGTGGTGGATAGCGCGGACGGGGCTGTCGGGGTCCCGATGCTTCAGGCGGAAGTGCGAGACCACGGCTTCCAGGGAGGGTTGCGAGCGGAGAGACAGCTCGTGGGAGAATTCCGAGAACGATAAGGATTGGTTCATTGCGCGTCTTCGCCTTTTCTTTGCTAGAGTACTGCGAAACGGGGACGGGCACAAGGGTGATGCGGTGCGGGGGTTTGGTTAGTGGCTAAATGGCGAACAGGACAGACCGGAGGCCTGCCCTACGTGTCAAACAGAAATGCCGCGCCTATTGTTCGCGGATAAACTCGTAGCGCTCCAGGGTCGCCGCCACCTGGTAAGCGGGAACCAGATCGCTTCCGGCGTCCATGCGTTCGGCGCGAATCACCTTGCCGATACAGCGTAGATTCACCGCCTGCAGGCCGTCGGACGTTAGGGTAATCACATACTCGATAGGACCGGTCAGGTCTGGTTCTCTCTCGGTTGTAAACAGGACTCCGCTGGAACTGATATTTCGCGTGTGGCCAGCCATGGCCATGCGTTCCGCGCCGGAGCGAGTGATCGAGACCGGGAGATTGAGTTTGAATCGACGGGTGCGTCGCTGTTCCATATTAGGTGCTTCAACTGTAAGCGGTGTACAACTGTAAGGTCAATAGTCCTGTGACCAGAGCTGATCCATCAAAGGTACTAGAATCAGGGCTTTACTGGTACGGGAACTGGTACGGGAGGGGAAACCTGAAAGCAGGGGGCTGAGAAAGTGTAACTCGTCTTTTGCAGGACGGACCAGAGGGTCCGTCCTGCAAGATAGTGCTAACTAACTTTCGCGAACACGATGACCAGAGTGTAGAGAGATAGAGATTCAATGAAAATCAGACCCAGAATGAGGGCAAGGCGGATGGCGCCGGCAGCCCCAGGATTGCGCGCCATTCCTTCCACGGAGGAGGCGATGGCTTTGGATTGCGCCAAGCCGCACAGGCCGGAAGCAATCGCCATGGAGAACCCGGCACTGATGGGTACCCAGTGGCCGTTGTCGGTGGGATTGCCCGGCGTTCCGGGCGCGGCGCACAGAATCGAGCTGGCGAGAAACATCAGGGCCAGCAGAAGAAACAGCTTTTTCGTCATGGTACTTCACTCCTTTAAGAATCGCTCCCAGGAGGTGGTTCCCGTCATCCTCTTGCAGCCGGGCTCACACTGAAGGAGCGGCATGATGCCAAAGACTTAGTGCTCCTGAGCTACGCCTGCGCCCACATACATCATAGTCAGGACCATAAAAACGTATGCCTGCAGGATGCCAACAAAGACGTGCAGGCCCATAAAGAGCGCGGGCACTCCCAAGGCCACCAGGCCCATGAAGACCATGGTTACTTTTTCGCCGGCGAACATATTAGCGAAAAGACGGATGGTAAGCGAGAGCGGACGTCCCAGGTGGCTGGCGATTTCGATGGGGACCATGAGAGGCGCCATCAAAGGGACCGGTCCCACAAAATGGCCGGCGTACTTGAGGGGGCCGACTGCCGCGATGCCCACAATGTTGTAGTAAAGGAAGGTCGCGATGGCGCACCCGGCGGGGACCGACGGCGTCATGGTGGGCGATTCCAGGCCCGGTACGATGCCGATCAGGTTCATGAACAAAATAAAAATGAATAGCGTGCCGCAAAAAGCGATGTATTTGGGACCGTCGTGTCCAATCTGCTCATCGGCCTGGCCGTGGACGAAGTCGAAGATAACTTCGAAGCAGTGCTGCAGTTTGCCCGGCTTGTCGACGTTCAGGCGCGGGCGAAGAATGGCGAACAGAACCACGATGATAGCGGCGACCAGGATCTGCATGGTGACAAAATCGGCCCACGGACGCTTCTCGGCGTGCATGCCGGCCAGACCCAGCAGAGAGTTCGCGGGGTCGGCCAGCTGGTCATTGAAGATCTTGGTGATCCAAAGTTCTTTCTCCATGAAGCAGTTCGTACACTCCTTCCGCGATAGCCGCCGCGGTCGATGCAAACAGACCTGCAAGCGCGGCCATCAGACTCGTCTTAGAAAATCTGAATATAACATATAGCCCCACGCCTAACAGCAGGTAGCGCAATGCCGCCAACACCAGGATACGGGTGCGCGCGGGCTTACCGCTGAGCGCTTCCACAAAGTGGTGCAGCCAGCGGAACATGGTCCAGGATGCAGCCGCGCCCATGCCGTAACCGATTCCCGCGCGCCATCCCCAGCCCAAACAGGCCACCACCACGCCGGCCGCGCCCAGCCAGAGCATCGCCCGCAGCATGCGCTCTATGGCCCGGGCGTAGAGGCGGTCGTCAGCCTGGCCCATCGGGATCACTTCGCGTCGCCGTCGGAGTCGCGCTGCAATTGGCGGAGGACTTCGATGATGCCTCCGGCGGTTCCGAGGATCCCGAAGGCAATCCACAGGAAGTGCGTGCCGAAGACGCGGTCGACAAGATAGCCCAAGCCGCCGCCGACAACGCTGGAAATGGGCAGCACCAACGCCAGGGAAGTATACTGGCCGATCAACGCGGCTGCCGACTTGTCACGGCGGGGCACCATCCCCTTTATCGCATAAGTGGCACAGCCGCCGGGAGGTCCCTGATAACCAAAGACATGAGAGCTTCGGAACCTTGGCCCACGCTACCCTGTAGATCGACAGATGCAACGTCTCCTATCGGTGGTGGTTCTGATAGCTGCCGGATTGGGCGGCTGCGCCGGACCCAGGCCACCTACCAACGGTGAAATTGAAGCTTGCCGGGATGTGCAGAAGACGCTCAACTCGGCGGACGACACGTTTGTCGCCCGCGTGAAGGAAATCCGGAGCCAGCACATTCTGGTGGTAGAGTACGATCGCGAGATGATTGCGGCGCTGACCGCCTACCGCGACGTCATGCGGGGCCTTCTCTACGATGACGAAACCAGTCCGGGAAGCCAGTGGCGCTGCACGGGCGCTCCGCTATCGGATCTGAAGCTCGCTGAGGAGCCGAAGCTGGAGCGCGTGCAGCGCTTCCTCGGCACCTTCGAGAGAGCCGTGCGAGAGGACCCTTCGGACGTCTACGTTCCCTGAGTCCGGCCGGTGCGCTCGGCCGCCTCGCGCACCAGGATGCCCATTTTGGGATGCGACGGCTCGAAGGCCGGGTGCACGCCGAATTCCTCGAGCGCTTCGGTAGTGGTGGGGCCGATAGACACTACCTGGCAGCGGCGGAGCCAATCGAGCGCGGCCCGCTCGACGCCTTCTTCCTTCGCAATGCGCGCCAGATTCTCGATTTGAACGGCGGTGGTGAATAGAGCGACATCGATTTCGCCGGCTCCCAGGCGATGCACGGCCTGGCGCAACGGACCGCAATCTTCCGGCAGGCCGTACTGGTAGACGCGCACGGGCATTACTTCGGCGGCGCGGGCGCGGAGACCGGCCAACAATTCGGGATTGGAACGGCCGTATTCCTGAACGGCGATATGGCGCGCGGGGTGGTCCGCGGTGACGGCGAGAAGTTCGCGCCAGGTGTTGGGCTCGGGGGCGACGATGGCGGGTGTGACGCCCATCTCGCGCAGGGCTGCCACGGGTTTGGGTCCGCGAGCGGCCACGGTGAGACGGCGTAGCGCATCGGCGAAGGCGTTCTCCGGAAAGCGCGTAGCCAGAACCCGGTTCAGTTGCCGCGTCCCGACGCCGGTGAGCAGCACCATCATGTCGAACCCACCCGCGAAGAGGCGCTCGCCGAAACGCACGGTGGCGGAATCTTCGTCCAGGGGGACTTCGCGCATGGAGGGCGCGACCACCGGTTCGCCGCCGTGCTTGCGGATCAACTCGGCCATTTCGCCGGAGCGCCGGCTTTCCAGAGACAGCACGCGAAGACCAGCGAAGGACATGAGGGAATTATAGCGTTCTCTACTTTGTTGACTGAATTTAGGGTGATGCTACAATGGGTCAGAGGCTCAGATGCGGTAATCCCTTTGCTTCCAGGAACATGCGATAGCTGCATCCTGACGGCCGGGGGGTGAATCGAACTATTGAATGACCCATCCCCTACCCATACCGAATCCGGCGCGCTTTGAGGCCGAACCGCTACTGGCCACCATCGGCCACACGCCGCTGCTTCGCCTGGAGCGGGTCCCGCGCGAATTCCCGAATATCGAGATCTATTGCAAGGCGGAGTATTTCAACCCGGGCGGTTCCGTGAAGGACCGTGCGGCGCGCAATATGGTCGCGGATGGCGAGCGCTCAGGTAAGCTGAATCACCATCGCGTGATTCTGGATTCAACCAGCGGCAACACAGGGATCGCATACGCCATGATCGGTGCGAATCGCGGCTACAAGGTGAAACTGGTGTTGCCGGCCAACGCCTCGGAAGAGCGCAAGCGCATCCTCAAAGCTTATGGGGCAGAAGCCGTGTTCAGCGATCCGGGCGAGGGTTCCGACGGCGCCATCCGGCTGTGCCGCGAAATTTATATGGCCGATCCGGACCTCTATTTTTACCCGGACCAGTACAACAATCCGGCCAATTGGAAGGCGCACTTCGAAGGCACCGGTCCGGAGATCATCCAGCAAACCGGCGGGAGGCTCACGCACTTCGTCACCGCCATGGGCACCAGCGGAACGTTTATGGGCGTTACGCGGCGTCTGAAGCGCGACCTGCCACATGTGCAATGCTACTCGGTGCAGCCTTCGAGCGGGTTCCATGGGTTGGAAGGACTGAAGCACATGCCCACCGCCATTGTGCCGGGCATCTACGATGAGACGCTGGCAGACGGCAACCTGTGGATCGAAACCGAAGACGCCTACCGCATGGTCCGGCGGCTGGCCAAGGAAGAGGGACTGCTGGTAGGGATTTCGTCGGGCTGCAACGTCCATGCCGCGACGGTGCTGGCGCGCCAGTTGGCGGAGCGCGAGCAACCGGGCGTGATCGTGACGTTTTTGTGCGACAGCGCCGACAAATACCTGAGCGAGCACTTCTGGAACGAGGAATGATCCGCATCGAACCGGAACCCTGGGCAGCGATGGTGGCGCACGCCCGCGAGGGTTATCCCAACGAATGCTGCGGCGCCATGCTGGGAACCATTGACGGCGACCGGAAACTGGTGAGCGTCGCCATGCCGCTCGAAAACGCCTTCGAAGGCGCCCAGGCGGCGCGCTACGAACTTCGGCCCGAAGATCTGCTGGCGGCCGACAAGGCGGCGCGCGAACGGAAGATGGACCTGATCGGCATCTACCACTCGCATCCCGATTGCGACGCGTATTTTTCTAAGACGGATTTACAGAATTCCTGTCCGTGGTATTCGTTCGTCGTGTTATCCATTCAGAAGGGCGAATTTCACCATGCCAACAGTTGGCTGCCGAACTTCGATCAGACCGAAGCGGCGAAAGAGGAGTTGAGTTACTGACATGGCCAAAGTTTTGATTCCTACACCCCTGCGGCAGTTCACCGCCAAACAGGATTCGGTGACGGTAGCGGGCGGAACGGTGGGCGAAGTCCTGGACGCGCTCATCACGCAATTTCCCGACCTGCGAAAACAGATTTTCAACGATGAAGGCAAGCTGCGCAGCTTCGTGAACGTGTACCTGAACGACGAAGACATCCGCTATCTTTCGAAGAACGACACACCGGCCGCAGAAGGCGATACGGTGTCGCTGGTGCCCTCCATCGCCGGCGGATCCACCGTGGCCGAGCCGCCCGCACTTACTAAGGATGAGATCCTGCGCTACAGCCGCCACCTGATCATCCCCGAGGTGGGCATCGAAGGCCAGCAGAAGCTGAAAGCTGCGAAGGTGCTGCTGGTGGGCGCCGGCGGACTAGGCGCGCCGTTGGGCCTTTACCTCACCGCGGCGGGCATCGGACACATCGGCATCGTGGATTTCGACGTGGTGGACGTCACCAATTTGCAGCGCCAGGTGATCCATGCAACGCGCGACGTGGGCCGCAAGAAGATCGATTCGGCCGCCGAAAAGATGGTGGCGATCAACCCGGATCTGAAGGTCACGAAATACGAAACGGCGCTGACCAGCGAGAACGCTCTCGATATCCTGAAGGATTTCGACCTGGTGGTGGACGGCACCGACAACTTTCCGACGCGCTACCTGGTGAACGATGCCTGCGTGCTGTTGGGCAAACCGAATGTGTATGGATCGATCTTCCGGTTCGAGGGGCAGTCGACCATCTTCGCCTACCCGGGCGGCCCGTGCTATCGCTGCCTGTATCCGGAACCGCCGCCTCCCGGCCTGGTGCCGAGTTGCGCCGAGGGCGGAGTGCTGGGGATTCTACCTGGGACCATCGGACTGATCCAGGCCACCGAGACGGTGAAGCTACTTCTGGGGATCGGCGAATCGCTGGTGGGACGGCTGTTGCTCTATGATGCGCTGGCGATGCGGTTCCGCGAGTTGAAGCTGCGCCGCAATCCGGAGTGCCCGGTGTGCGGCGACCATCCAACCATTACCAAGCTGATCGATTATCATCAATTCTGCGGCGTGCCCAACCCACAGACTGCGGCGCCGGCCCAGGAGGCTAAATTGAACGAAGGCGAAATCAGCGTTACTGAATTGAAGGAGAAACTCGACCGGGGCGACAACTTCGTCCTGATCGATGTGCGTGAGCCGCACGAATACAAGATCGCCAGCATCCCGGGCGCGAAGCTGATTCCGTTGGGCGAGTTTCCCAAGCACGTCTCCGAACTGGATCCGGCGGCAGACATCGTGATTCACTGCAAGTCGGGCGGGCGGAGCGCCCGGGCCTGCGGGCTTCTGCGGCAGAACGGCTTCCAGCATGTGCGTAATGTGGTGGGCGGGATCACGGCGTGGAGCGATCAGGTGGACCCGAGCGTTCCGAAGTACTGAGCTCCACTGCGGACTCGTTTATTTCCAGTGCAGCCGCATCTTCTGCCGAATCAAACCGGCAAGGCCTTCCATATCCGGAAACAGAGACTGCTCGTGGATGTTCATCTGAAAAAGCTTCTGTTCGATATCTGAAGCTGCACCGGCGTCGATATCGTAGACCCTGTACCAGTCGTGGCCGGAGGCCATTCGATATGCTGCATGACCGGAATTTGACTTGCTCTTCCCGCCTTCGCTATCCTGAACGTTCACGGTAGAGGTGCGGCGGCCATGAGTAGCCGGACGGCAGTTCCGATTCGTCTTCGGACGTCCGTGCGAAAGGGGCCGACAGTTCCGCCGAAGCCGGGATGGAAAGCGCAATTCCTTCCGGTTGGGGAGTCAGGCTAAATACCTGCTCACTGTCACCTGTTTCTCAGACGGGTGGAGCGCTATCGGGATCGGCACACGCTCGCTGTCCGGGCGTACGTCCTTCTCTTTTGCCTCCCCCTCACAGTGGCTGCATGAACGTCTACGAGCTCACACGCGCGCTGATCGATATCGAATCCGTCACTCTCAATGAAGAGGCCGTCGGCAATTTCCTGTTCGACTATCTGGTTCCTCTGGCAGAGCGGTACAACGGCGCCGTGGAGCGCATGGAGGTGGAACCGCGGCGCTTCAACGTCTTTGCGCACTGGGGCGAGCCGTTCACGGTCACGCTCTCCACGCACATGGATACGGTGCCTCCATTTTTCGCATCGCGCGAGGACGAGACCTACATCTGGGGTCGGGGCGCTTGCGACACCAAGGGCATCATCGCCGCCATGATTCACGCAGTCGAGGGGCTGCTGGAAGCGGGCGAGCGAGGCTTCGGGTTGCTGTTCGTGGTGGGCGAGGAGCGCAACAGCGCGGGCGCGTACCAGGCGGCGCGGGACGGGCGCGGGTCGCGATACATCGTCAATGGCGAGCCCACCGGAAACAAGCTGGCGCTCGCCTCCAAGGGCGTGCTGCGTTACGAAGTGGCGGCTACCGGGAAGATGGCGCATTCGGCCTACCCGGAACTGGGCGATTCGGCGGTTCACAAACTGATCGACGCGCTCGCCCAAATCCGCAAGCTGCCGCTCCCGGTCGACGGGCTGCTCGGTCCCAGCACGTTGAACATCGGAACGCTGGCGGGCGGGCGCGCGCCCAACGTAGTAGCCGACGAAGCTCACGCCGATATCATGGTCCGCCTGGTGGGCGATTCCGCGGAGACCAAGACGGCCCTGGCAGCCGCCGTGGATGGCCGCGCCGAACTGCGCGAGGTGATCGAGATTCCGGCGGCGCGGCTCAACACCATCCCCGATATCGAAACCACGGTGGTGGCGTTCACCACCGATATTCCGGCGTTCGGCGGCACGTGGGGCGAGCCGTTTCTGATCGGCCCCGGATCCATTCACGTCGCGCACACTCTCGAAGAGCGCATTCCCAAAACGGAACTGGCTGAGGCCATTTCCCTATACCAACGCATCGTAAGGCATCTATGCAAAACCGCATCCAAGTAGGCATTTTGGGCGCCACCGGCATGGTGGGCCAGCACTTCATCAAGTTCCTGCAAGGCCATCCCTGGTTCGACCTCACGTGGCTGGGGGCCAGCGACCGCTCGGCCGGCAAGAAGTACCGCGATGCCATGACATGGCACCTGGCTGGCGGCACGCCCGCGCCGGTGGCCGATCTAACGGTAGAAGAATGCAAGCCGGGCAACGCGCCGGGACTTGTCTTTTCCGCCATGGACGCGTCGGTGGCCACCGGCATCGAACGCGCGTTCGCGCAGGCCGGGCACGTGGTGGTGTCGAATTCGCGGAATCATCGCATGGAACAGGACGTTCCTCTGCTGGTGCCGGAAATCAATCCCGATCACCTGAAGCTCGTGCCGGGTCAGCAGAGGGCGCGCGGATGGAAGGGGCAGATCGTAACCAATCCCAACTGCTCCACCATCGTGCTCACCATGGGGCTGGCCGCGCTCAAGCCGTTCGGCATCACGCGCATCGTGGCCACTACCATGCAGGCGATTTCGGGCGCGGGCTACCCAGGTGTACCGTCCATGGACATTATGGGCAACGTGATTCCGTTCATCGGTAACGAAGAAGAGAAGATGGAGCAGGAGACGCAGAAGATCATGGGCGAATTCCGCGGCGACCACATCGAGCCGTTGCCCGCGCGGATGAGCGCGCACTGCAACCGCGTGCCCGTGGTGGATGGCCATACCGTGTGCGTGTCGCTGGAATTCTCCGCGAAGCCCTCGATTGACGATCTGCGACACGCTATCGACACGTTTACAGCCGTACCGCAGCAGCGCAATCTTCCCAGTGCGCCGCCGCGTCCGGTGATCTACATGGAAGAAGCCAACCGGCCGCAGCCGCGCAAGGACGCGGAGCGCGAACGCGGCATGGCGGCGTTCATCGGCCGGCTGCGGGCGTGTCCGGTGTTGGACTACAAGTTCGTTGCCCTGGGCCACAACACGGTGCGCGGGGCGGCCGGAGCCGCGGTGCTCAACGCGGAGCTGATGCACTCGGAAGGGATGCTGGACTGATGATTGTGATGAAGTTCGGCGGCACGTCGGTGGAATCGGCGGCCGCCATCGAACGAGTCGCGGGCATCGTGCGGGCGCGAGAGCATCGCCGTCCGGTGGTAGTGGTCTCGGCCATGGGCAAGACGACCAATAAGCTGCTGGCCATCGCCAATGCCGCCATCAAGGGCCGGCGCGAAGAGTTCATCGCCCAGCTCCACGACCTGCGGGACCTGCATTCGCGTGAAGCCCGCCTGGTAGTGCCGCTGGACCATCGCGCCCAGTTGGACCACACACTCGACAGCCACTTCCAGGAGCTTACCGAACTGGTGAAGGGCCTGGCCGTGCTGGGCGAACTGACGCCGCGCTCCATCGACGCGATTTCCAGTTACGGCGAACGGCTCTCCAGCTATATCGTGACACTGGCCTTCCGGCACTTCGGAATGAACGCGGAGCATGTGGATTCGCGCCGCGTGATCCTGACCGATAAACGCCATACGCAGGCCGCGCCGAACTTCGCGGAGACGTATGCGCGGCTGGCCGCCACCATTCCACCGCTCGCGGAAAAAGGCGTAGTGGTGATGGGAGGGTTCATCGGGTCCACGGAAGATGGAGTCACCACGACGTTGGGACGCGGAGGCTCCGATTTCACGGCGGCTATTGTCGGCGCGGGAATCGGCGCCGAGGAGATCCAGATCTGGACGGATGTGGACGGCATGCTGACCGCCGACCCGACCATCCTTCCGGGCGGCCATCGGGTGAAGACCATCTCGTTCGCCGAAGCCGCGGAGCTGGCGTATTTCGGCGCCAAAGTGCTGCATCCGGCGACCGTGGTCCCGGCGGTGGAGAAAAACATTCCGGTGCTGATTCTGAATTCGCGGCGTCCGGAAGTGCCCGGCACGCACATCGTGGCCGAAGCCGTGCCTTGTGACAACGTGGTCAAATCGATCGCGTGCAAGCGCAAGATCACACTGGTGAACATTCACTCCACGCGCATGCTGATGGCGCATGGCTTTCTGCGCGGCATTTTCGAGGTGTTCGATCGCTACCAGACCTCGGTCGATATGGTGGCTACCTCGGAGGTCAGCGTATCGCTGACCATCGATAGTACGGAACGTCTCGACGAAATCCTGGCCGAACTGCGGCAGATTGGCGAAGTCAGTGTGGAGAGCGGCCAGGCCATTGTCTGCCTGGTGGGGGACAACATTCGATATACTCCCGGAGTGGCGCGGCGTATCTTCATGGCCCTCGATGGCGTCAATATTCGCATGATTTCGCAGGGCGCGTCGCTCTTGAACCTCAGTTTCGTGATTGCCGAGCCGGACTTGCGCCGCGTGGTGGAGGCGTTGCACGAAGAGTTCTTTTCGTCGCTCGACCCGGCTGTATTTGAACGCAACGGAGCCGTGCATGCCTGAGACACGTCGCATCGCCATCGTGGGCTATGGCAAAATGGGCCGGCTGATCGAGCAACTGGCGCCGGAGTACGGGTTCGAGACGGCGCTCAAACTGGACGAATTCAACAACAGCAGCTTCGAGGGTCTGACTGCGGAGAACTTCCACGGGATCGACGTGGCTATCGACTTTTCCATCCCGCCGGCAGTGCCGGGCAACGCCGAAGGAATCGCGGCGCTTGGCGTCAACCTCGTGATCGGAACCACCGGCTGGCAGGGGCACATGGATCGGGTGAAGGCCGCCGTGGAGCGGCACGGAACCGGCCTGGTCTGGAGCCCCAATTATTCGGTGGGCGTGAATGCCTTTTTCCGCCTGGTGGCGGAGGCCGCGCGCCTGCTGGCCACCCAGCCGGAATATGGCTCGTGGGCGTGGGAGATTCATCATTCGACGAAGAAAGACGCGCCATCGGGCACCCTGCTGAAACTGGTGGAGGAGATGCGGAAGGCCGGCTACACGCGGCCGATCGACGTGTCTTCGAACCGTGCGGGAGCGCACCCGGGGACGCACGAAATTGGATTCGATTCGGCGGCGGACAACATTACGCTGCGGCACACGGCGCGCAGCCGCGAAGGATTCGCGCGAGGCGCGCTGAAGGCCGCGCAATGGGTGGTGGGCAAGAAGGGATTTTACGAGTTTGCAGAAGTTGTCTTTAGCTGATGGCTTCAAGAGGAGGCGGCATGTTTACAGGATGCGGGACTGCGCTGGTAACACCGTTCCGGCGCGATCAGTCCCTTGACGAAGAGACGCTGCGGCGGCTAGTGCGGCGGCAGATCGAGGCGGGCATCGACTTTCTGGTTCCTTGCGGGACCACCGGCGAAAGCCCCACGCTGACGCACGCCGAACACCTGCGCGTAGTCCAAATTGCGGTGGAAGAGGCCGAAGGAAACGTCCCGGTTCTGGCCGGCGCGGGCGGCTACAACACGCACGAAGTGATTGAACTGGCGCTGGAACTGCAACGCCTGGGCGCGGACGGCATCCTCTCCGTTACGCCGTATTACAACAAGCCGACGCAGGAAGGACTCTTCCAGCACTACCGGGCCATCGCGGCGGCGGTGCGACTGCCCATCGTGGTTTACAGCGTTCAAGGACGCACGGGCGTGAACGTGGAACCGGGTACGCTGGCGCGGCTCGCGGCGATTTCGGGCATCGTGGGTGTGAAGGAAGCGTCCGGCAACATCGGCCAGATGGCCAACGTACTGCACGAAGTGCCCGCGGAGTTCACGGTGTTATCGGGCGACGACGCCATCACCATTCCGCTCATCGCGCTGGGCGGCCGTGGCATTGTATCCGTGGTGGCGAATGAGATTCCGGCGCAGATGACACATCTGGCCCAAGCGGCCCTGCGCGGCGATTTCGAAGAAGCCCGTCGGATTCAGGCCCGCTACCTGCCGCTGATGAACATCAATTTCGTGGAGTCGAACCCCATTCCGGTGAAGGCCGCTATGGGGCTGATGGGCCTGCTGGAACCGGTGTACCGGTTGCCGATGGTCCCTCCCAGCCCGGCCAACCTGGCGAAGATCGAAGCAGTGCTGGAGTCAGTTGGCCTGGTGGGAGAGGTGCATGTTGCCAGGTGACTTGCAAGGTGAGATCGAGCAACTCTACGACGCCAAGCCCATTAAATACACGCGCACGCACCACAAGCTCTTCGACCGGTTCAAAGCCGCGCTGAACGAAGGGCGGGTGCGCGCCGCCGAGCCCAACGCCGGATCGCCCACCGGCTGGCGCGTCAACGCCTGGGTCAAGAAAGGCATCCTGCTCGGATTCCGCATCGGCACGGTGGCGCCGATGGTCTACCAGGGTGGTGGCATCGTGACCGCCAAGCCGCTCGCAACGGTAGCGCCGTTCTTCGATAAGTCCACGTACCCCATCAAGCGGATGAGAGTGCGCGATGGCGTGCGTGTGGTCCCCGGCGGATCGAGTATCCGCGATGGTTGCTATGTGGGCAAGAGCGTGACCTGCATGCCCCCGATGTTCATCAACGCCGGCGCATACGTGGACGAAGGGACCATGGTGGACTCGCACGCGCTGGTGGGGAGCTGCGCGCAGATCGGCCGCAACGTCCACATTTCCGCGGCTAGCCAGATCGGGGGCGTCTTGGAACCGGTGGGCGCTCTGCCCGTGATTGTGGAGGACGACGTCCTGGTAGGCGGCAATTGCGGCATCTACGAAGGCACCGTGGTAAAACGTCGCGCGGTGCTGGGGACGGGGACCATTTTGAACCGCTCCACGCCGGTCTACGACCTGGTAAACGGCGCCATCCACAAAGCCACCGATGAGCAGCCTCTCGTGATTCCGGAAGGCGCGGTGATCGTGGCCGGGTCGCGCGCCGTCACTCGCGGCGCCGGCAAGGATTGGGGAATCTCGATTTATACGCCGGTCATCGTGAAGTACCGCGATGCCAAGACGGATACGCGGATTCAACTGGAAGATCTGTTGCGGTAGGGCGGAGTATCACTTCAGGTTGCGGGCGCGCTCGACGTCGTCCTTCAACTTAGACGTAATCTTATCGGCCACGTCGGCGCTGGCGCCGCGAAATTTGCCGCCCAGACTCTCCTGCGTGGTGGACCAAATCACATCGCCCTCTTTGTTTACCAGCCGCACGGTGGCCATGGCTTCGTGACGCCGTTCCGCGGAATGGTCCGACTCATTCTCCCCGATGCCGAGACCCGCCGTGTTGCTGCGGCTGTAGACGCCGCTTCCCTGTCGATTGCCCAGGTTGGCGTGCGCGTTGATGCCGTCGGACGAGGTGTGCGTTTCCGTGAATACCAGGTCTTCGGCCGCGCCGCGCACCTGGACATCGGCCTTCTCCTGGTTTTCGGTGACCACGAACAAACCGGCGCCCGCCAGGCTGCTGATCAGGATGTCGCGCATTTGTGCAGCGGTTTCCCCTCCCGTGAGCCGGTCTACGTAGACACGGTGGATTGTCAGCAACTGACGCAAGCCCGCCGCTTCCAACTCGGACGGCGCGGGCGGACGATCGGCGCCGGCGGCCGCCGCCAGGCCAAACCCCAGGCCAAAACAAAGTAACCAGAAGGCTCTCATTGTCCCGCCTTCCGAGCTTCATCGTCCTGGAAGGTGAATCGCCGTCCGCTGTGTGCTTCCAGGCCGGCCATCACGTTTCGGATGTCGCGTTTATCGACACGGAACACCAGCGCCTGCTCGCGGCCTTCCGCGTCCGCCCACCCGATGGTGACGAAGTGTTTCCGCGACTTGCTCAGCAGCAGCAGTGGTGAGAGCAAGACGGCCTCGGCAATGCGCCGGCTTACGTTTTGACCGTACTCCAGCGTGTCGATCTTGCGGTAGGGGATTTGCATTTCAACCTCGCCAGAGGAGAACCGCAGCGACTCCGCGCTGGTGAGATTCAACCAAACTGCCGATTTGGGCTGCACGCCGGGCAGCGTCCCGCCGATGAATTCCGTCTTAAGCCCGGGTTGGCCCGCCGTGGCGGCAAGAGGAATGAGAATGCCAGTCAACAACAATGCGCAAGTACGAATCATTTGGGTTGTATGGGAAGTCAGTGGCGCGGCCCGGCGGAGGTTCTCAGAAATCTCGCGGTAAATCACGCGTGGCTTACGCCATCGAGAGCACGCAGCAGGTCGCGAAAACGGCGGCGGCTCACTTCCAACTGCTGCCCGTTCCGCAGGAGAACTTCGCCGGAGCCGGCGCTCATCGGGAGCACTTTGGTCACTGCATTGAGGTTGACCAGCGCCGCCCGCGAAATCCGGAAAAAGCGCGACGGATCGAGCCGTTGCTCCAGATCGTTGAGCGACGGGTCCATCCAATACTGGCCATCGTCGGCTGCCAGACGGGTCAAACTCCCTTCGGTTCCGAAATACAATACGCGCGATTCGCCGATCACCAGATACTGGGCGCCGCTGCGAACCAGAAAACGGGCGGGCGAGGTCCCTTGAGAGCGAAGAGCCTGGTCCAGGCCGGCCTCGCGTTGCCCGGCGGCCGGCATGGAGCGGACGCGGTCGAGGGCTTGCGCCAATCGCGCGCGGGCAATGGGCTTCAGCAAATAGTCCACGGCGTGCAACTCGAAGGCTTCGACGGCGTATTGATCGTACGCGGTGCAAAAGATCAGGTGCGGACGCGGATTCCGCAGGCTGGCCGCCACGTCAATTCCGCTGCAACCGGGCATTTGGATGTCGAGCAGGATCGCGTCCGGCTCAAGCTGCACCGCCATTTCCATCGCCTGCACACCGGATTCCGCTTCCCCGGCGATCTCGACGTCGGCATGGGCCATCAGCAACTGGCGCATCCGGACGCGCGTCGGCGCTTCATCGTCGGCAATCAAAACCCGAATCACGAATTCTCCCGTGAATGGTAGAGACGGCCTGAGCGGGGAAGAGTCAGCATCACCCGTGTGCCGGGCCGCGCATTCTCCCAGGTTAACCGGGCATCGTCGCCATAGTAGCCCCGCAAGCGTTCCGCGACATTGCGTAACCCGTGGCCGCTGCCCGCATGATCCAGACAGAATCCGGGCGGAAAACCGGGGCCGTTGTCGGACACTTCCACGGAGAGCGAATCCCGTTCGAAACCCACTCGCAGCCCCACTGTGCCGCAGCCTTCCGAGGCGGCGACGCCGTGCCTGATGGCGTTTTCGATAATAGGCTGGATACTCATTGCGGGGATGAGAAACGGCCCGGCGGCGGGGTCTATATCGAACTGCAATCGCAGCCGATCGCCGAAACGGGCCTGTTCGATGCGCAGGTACGCCGACACAAAATCCACTTCCTCGGCCAGGTGCGTCCACTCGTGTTCCGATTTGCGCAGTGTGTAGCGGAAGACTTGGGCGAGTTGCTCGATGGTCTCGTCGGCCAATTCAGGCCGGTAGTGCACCAGGCCGGCAATCACGCTCAGGGTATTGAACAGGAAGTGCGGATTGATCTGCGCGCGCAGAGCTTTCAGTTCGGCTCGGCCTGCCAGCCAACGGAGTTCCTGCTCGCGCTCCTCCTGGCGGCGGCGATCCACGCGATAGCGGACGTTCTCCAGCAGAAGGCTCAGGCCGCGGGCGAGCGATTGCAGCAGCTTCCGGTCGTCGCTCAGAAAGGGAACGCCGTTGGCGCGGGCCGCCAGCCGGATGCCGCCCAAACGTGCGCCATTGTGCTCCAGTTCCGCGGTGACGCTGTCGTCCTGGGAATCATCCGGGTGGGGCAGTGTCGAGGGGTCGAAGTGGATTTCGGCCGGCGCTCGAAAGATTCCGTTCAAGCTGGCGGCGGCGCGGGCACGCAGGTCGTCTTCGGTGGCGGCGATTTGAATTTCCCGCAGGAACTGGCGCTCGGCTTCCACGGGTGAATACCGGCGGTCGAGCCACACCCGATCGATGGTGCGCGCCACCCGCTGGTAGATCCACGGCGCCGCCAGCCAACACGGCAACAGGCCCATTGCGTAAACCCATGCGGTGCGGTCCGAGGGCCTAAGCGTGAAACCGGCCGTGAGTATCGCCAGACCCACGCCCAGGAACGCACCGCGTTTGACCAGAAGGTCGAAGAAGGCCAGGCGCTCGCGGTAATACAGGCTGACACAGAAGAAGATTAGCAGCAGGTAGTCCGGCGCGGAACCCACGAATTCGCCCAAATCGGCGAGACTGGCCGCGGCGCAAGCCAGCATCAGTATCAGGAGCGCGCCAATCCAGCGCCGGTGTGCCCGTTCGCGTGCATCGGCGGGCCGGCCGGCGACCGCCAGCAGCGCCAGTCCCGCCGCGCTTGCGCCCGCCAGCAGCAAGGCCGGAGCACGGTAGAAATCGTCGCCCCATTCGTTCAAACCGCCCACCACGGGTAGGGCGGCGCCCGCATAAAGAGAATACAGCAGCCAATTCCACCAGCCTCTGCCGGATTCCATTTCCAGAACCAGATGGAACAAGAGGGCCGGCAGCAAGCCCGCAGCGAGGCCGTGAACCAGAATTGCGAGGATGCTCCACGGCGCGCCGACGCCCGGCGGGAGGATCACCTGAAACACCAGACTGTCCAGAAATGCGACCGCGCACACCAGGGTAAAGACGGGAAAGACCGTGCGCCGGCCGAGCCTTTTCCGGCGACGCCTCTCGCGCCAGTAAAAGGCGACCAGAATGGAAAACGTCAGCGCGCCGAAAACAAACACGGCGCGCGATGCCACATCAAGCAGATTGAGAAACATCAACGGGCTTCCGGTCTCCCATTATGGGGAATCCTCAACACCCTTGCCGGTCACCGACTTGAGCGCCGGCAGAATTTGCCAAACCAGACGGCTCTCAAGCACAACGCCCGCGCTCTTGCCGTCGTCCGTTTGCCAGGTAATACCCAGGAAACCATTATCCTGCAAGAGGCCGAACAGCGGCGGCGGCTTGGCCGGAAGCAGGGCGCCGCCGATCCCGGCCACTCGCCGCCAGGCGCCCGGGCCGGCACTGAGCGACGTGACCGACGAAGATGCGATACGAACTGTCTGCTTGGGCGAGAAGAGCGTGCCGGGAGCGATCGATAACACAATCGAAGGCGGCTGCATGGTGATCGTCAGGGTGGTGTTCCAATCGTAGGGGCTGGTCTTCACCGGAATGGTCCCGCCGACATAGCGGATTTTATTCCACGACTTGCGGTCGGCCGCAAGGCCCGCCGTGCCGAGTGCGGTTGCCGCGAGGATGAGTGCCAGTGTCCGGCGCATAATCAAGCGCCTTCAGTATAAGAGCCGCATTCCCCGGGAACCAATGCTTTTCCGGCGAGCGGCGAATGGCGATTCTGGGCGGTTCACGGCGCTTCTGAGCGGCCCGCGCCACTCAGCGCCAAATGAGGCCACTCAGCGGAATTCCTTGGCTTGCGGCGCCGCGACGCCTCTATGATGCTTGTGAGGCCGGGCGATACCGCCGGCACCATAGAACATGAGAACCTCCTTCTTCCGATTCTTGGTGGGTCTGGCGCTGATTTCCGGTGGCGCGAGGGCACAGCTCGCGGGCGCGGCGGGCTCTGTCTTCCGGGTACAGAATTTCGATATCGCCGAGTTGTGCACAATCCATAGCTACCCGTCACAGACGATTGCCGGTTCGGGCGTGACGGTATCGGGCGACCGGGGAGCCAGTTGCGCCTCCGACGTCTTCGCTTATCAATTCGCGCGCGCGTCGGCCGCCACGTTTTCGGTTGAGTTCATCCCCGAATACCGAGCGGGCGGAAATGGTTACCCCGAGGGTAACATCTTAGGTTCGACTAGCCGCGTGATGAGTGCTCATACGCTCGGCATCCGTCTGATGGCGCCGCTCCAATCGCGAATCTCGGCGTACGGATCGCTCGGCGGGGGCGTTGGGGGCTTTGAGTATCCGACCGTTCTGCCGACTGCGCCTCCCGTACTCTCCCAAACCCTGACCTACCATGGCGTCGTCGAATTCGGCGGAGGACTGGACATTCGGTTGTGGCGGCGCTTCAGCCTTCGAGGCGAAGTACGCGATTTCGTGACCGGGCAGGGTTTGAGCGGCGTCCCTGGCAGGAATCATGTACTGGAAGCCATCGGCGTCGGCTTTCACTTCTGATCTCTGGGAGGCACGAATGCAAAGCTTGAAATGGGTATGCGCCTTCGCAGTGCTCGCCCTGTCTGAGTTGGGTGTGACGCAGATCGACTTCCTGGTCCCGAACGCGCCTCTCGGTCACGCACCTGGGCATCGCCGATCGCAGTCTCTCTAACAGCACTTCGCCTGCGCGTACTTGGCCCTCAATCGCTCCTCCGAAAACCGGCGCCACTCCTCGCCCGAATGCTGGCGGCCATGGAGTGCGAGGTGCCGCTGGTAGGCGCTCTCGTCCGCCAATTCCCGCAGCAATCCCCACACCAGTTCCAGCGCGCGCCGCAGCCAGCTCATAGTTCCTCCGGCCGCAATTGCGACAGCACGAAGGGCGACTCCATCACGCGGGCCTCGCGCGTGCCGCGCAGAATGCCCGCCCAGATCCGGAGGGAATCCGCCAGGATGACCGCCACCATCACCAACAGAACACCGCAGATGGCGGCGTCCAGGCGGGCGTTGAAGATCAGCGCGGGTGCGGTGGCGGCTGCCCCGGATCCGGCCGACAACGCTGCTTCCAGCTTATTGGCCTGAGCCAGGAAGCCGATGGCCGGAATGGGCGAGAAAATCTTCTGCCAAGCCGCCACAAACGTCACCGTCACCAGCCATGCCAGCGGAACGCAGGTGATCCACAGGTATTTCCCGCCATGCATCTTCAGCAGGATGGTAGTGCCCACGCACAGCGCAATGGCCGCCAGCAACTGGTTGGCAATGCCGAACAACGGCCACAGCGAGTTGATGCCGCCCAGGGGATCGCGCACGCCCTGCACCAGGAAATAGCCCCACGCGGCCACGATCAGTGCGCTGGTAGCCACCACGCCGGGCATCCAACTCGTGCGGCCGAGAGGTTTGGAGACATGCCCCAGCAGATCCTGCAGCATGAAGCGGCCCACTCGCGTGCCGGCATCGATGATGGTCAGAATGAAGAGCGCCTCGAACATGATGGCGAAGTGGTACCAGAAACCGATCATGGCCTGGCCGCCGCCCGATCGCGCGAAAATCTGCGCCATGCCTAACGCCAGCGAGGGAGCGCCTCCCGTACGCGCGAACAGACTCGCTTCGCCCACATCCCTGGCCAGCGAGGTCATCTCCGGAACCGTCACCGGGAATCCCCACGACGAAATGGTCGCGACCGCGGCCGCCGGGTTCGCACCCACCACACCCGCGGGCGAGTTGACCGCGAAGTATACGCCCGGATGCAACACACACGCCGCCACCATGGCCATGATGGCCACGAAACTCTCGGCCAGCATGGAACCATAGCCCACCGGGCAGGCGTGCGACTCCCTGGCGATCATCTTGGGTGTGGTGCCGGACGAGATCAGCGCATGGAATCCCGAGACGGCTCCGCAGGCGATGGTAATGAAGCAGAACGGAAAAATCTTGCCCGCGAACACCGGCCCGGTTCCATCCACGAATCGCGTGAACGCCGGGAGTTGCAGCTCCGGGCGGACGAAAAGAATGCCCACCCCCAACATGCACACCACACCGAGTTTGACGAACGTACTGAGGTAATCGCGCGGAGCCAGTAACAGCCAAACCGGCAGCGCGCTGGCTAGAAATCCGTAGACGACAATGGCGATCGCGAGCGTCATGGCGGTCAGGGTGAACAACGGCGCCAGCGTGGCCGAAGCCGCCGCGGATCGGCCGGCGAAAATGCTGGCGATTACCAGTGCAAATCCCATGGCCGACGCTTCCAGCACCTTGCCTGGTCGCCAGTAGCGAAGGTACAACCCCATCAACAGGGCCGTCGGCATGGTCGCCGCGATGGTGAAGGCGCCCCACGCACTGCCCTTGAGAGCATTGACGACCACCAGCGCGACCACCGCCAGCAGGATAATCATGATCAGCAGGACCGCTGCCAGCGCCATGAAGCCGCCCAGTTTGCCGATCTCCTCGCGCGCCATCTGGCCCAGCGACTTGCCGTCGCGGCGCATGGAGGCGAAGAGAATTACGAAATCCTGCACCGCCCCGCCCAGCACCGCGCCGATGATAATCCAGAGCGTCCCCGGCAGGTAACCGAACTGCGCGGCCAGTACCGGCCCCACCAGCGGTCCCGGACCGGCGATGGCGGCAAAGTGGTGCCCCAGTACGATCCACCGATTGGTGGGCTCGAAATCGTGGCCGTTGCGCAGCCGTTCGGCCGGAGTAGCCCGCCGGTCGTCGAGCGCCATGACGCGGGCCGCAATGAACTTGCCGTAGAACCGGTAACTCACCGCGTAGGTGCTGGCCGCGGCCACCACCAGCCACATGCTGTTGATGTGCTCTCCCCGCAGCACGGCAATCGCGCCCAGAGCCACGGCCGCGGCCACAGCCACGGCAACCCAGACCACACGTCCCAGTATTCTCACGGTTCTTAGAGTCTACTAAAAGCCGTGGCTCCGTTCTCCGCTCGGGCCGCTTACGCTCACGGTTCCGTGTCCCCCGCTGAAGACGGTGAACTGTACACTGTAAACTGTTATGCCCGCCGGCCCACAAGCCCTGCTCGATCGCCTGGTCTCCTGGAAGTCGCGCTTCGGGCCACCCGAGAATGGGGAACTTCCCCGGCTTCTGGCGCGCATCGCGCGAATCCGGTTTCGCGAGTCCGCGGACCTGATCCGCCTTCACGAAACTCTCCTCTTCTTGCGGGCCTATCCCCGGACACCGGCGGTCGCGCGCATTGCGGACTCCATCCTCGGTTCGATGGAAGACCGCGTCGATCGATTGCGCGCCGCCGGCCGGGACCTTTCGCCATTTGAGGAACCGGAGGTCTCCGGTATCGCAGGCACGTCGTTTTCGGCGGTATTTAGTTATGAAGTAGCCCGGCGGCTGTCGGCGCTCCATCCCAGTCTGGATATCGATTGGGAGGCGTACGATCAACCCGGCCGCATGGGTCCGGTGGCCCGCCGGTTTATCCCGCTGCTGGAGGAAGATTGGCCCGTGGAAGCGCACGCGCCTTTCGACCGCTGGCTGGAAGCAGCGCGGCCGCGCGGACGAAACGGATTGCGATTTCTGCTGGAGAGACTCGCCCTGTTGCCGCTGGACGAGCGAAGCCGCGCCGATCTATACGACAGCCTGCAAGCGCCGCTATGGTGCAATTTCTGGGGCCCCACTCGCACGCGGTCGCAACTGGCGCTCCCTCCGCGTCCGCTCTACTGCCACAAGCGGCCACTGATCGAGCGCCGCGAAGTGTCGTTGGCGGACGCGTTGGCGGCTGGTCCGCTGCCCGTTCGTCACGTACCGGCGCGTGAAGCGGGGCGCGTGCTGGACCTCATCCTCGACACCTCGGCCATGCGGTATCGCGAGTTGTATGGCTTCTCGCATCCCCAGGCGGACCGGGTGTTTCATGCCGCCGCCGGACGCGGAGTGGACATCTATTTCTTCGGTGTCCCGCCGGCGTGGCGGCTGCCGGTGCGCGCGTATCATGGCGGTCTGTTCTTCAAGAATGGAGTGCCCGCCGGCTATGTGGAAGTGCTTTCGGCGTTCGACCGGGCCGAGGTGGGTTTCAACCTGTATTACACGTTTCGCGAAGGCGAATCGGCGTGGCTGTATGCCCAATTGCTGCGCCTGTTCCGCCAGGTTCTGGGAGTGAAGACGTTCTCCGTGGACCCGTATCAGCTTGGACACGAAAACGAAGAAGCCATCGGCTCGGGCGCGTTCTGGTTCTACCGCAAACTGGGTTTCCGGCCGGCCGATCCGGAGATCGCCCGCCGCACCGAAGCCGAGGAAATCCGTCTTCGGAAAACACCCGGCGCGCGCAGTTCGGCGGGGACGCTGCGCAAACTGGCGGCCGGCTACATTTTGTTCGAAGGCCCCGGAGCCGCACCCGGAGTCTGGGACCGTTTCCACATACGCAATCTCGGTATGGCGGTGGCCCGCGCCACGGCGCGCCGTCACGGCGGCGACCCCGAGCGCATGGCCGCGTGGGCGGCCGGCCGTGTGGGCCGCGCTGTGGGACCGGCTCCCGCATCTCCGCTCACCTTGGTTGCGAGCCTGATCCCCGGATTGCACCGTTGGCCCGCGGCGGATAAGGCGGCGCTGCTGGCCGTTCTGAAGGCGAAGTATGCCCGGGACGAATCGCGCTACCTGCATCTGATGCAGCGCCACGGGCGCTTCCGTGCCGCCTGCATCCAGCTTGGGTCGGAGAAGGGCGTGACTTAACTCTAGTCAGCGGACACGCACGGAGGCGGCGCGGAACTGCCCCGGCGAGCATCCAGTCTGTTTGCGAAACAGGGTACTGAACGAACCGAGGCTCTGAAAGCCGCTCTCCAGGCACACCATCGTCACCGGCATGTCCGTCTCGGATAGCAGGCGCCGCGCCCGGTCCATGCGGCGCCGCACAGCATACCGGTGCGGCGTTTCCCCGAATACCTGGGTGAACAGGCGATGCAGATGATAGGTCGAGAGACACGCCGCGCCGGCGATCTTGTCGAGGCTCACAGGCCGATCGAGCGAGGCCTCGATCATCGACCGCGCCTTGGTCAGCCGGCGGAACAACTCGTCCCGGGTGGAGGACCGCATCGCCGGCACACGCGCGGCCGAGCGTCGCAGTTCCGAGCGGAATTGCAACAGGGCGCGCGCCACCAGCAGAAATCCGTCATCGAGCGATTCCGCGGTGGCATGGCCGGAGACCACCTCGCGATGCATGGCGGCCAGCAAGTGCGCGATAGGACCCTCTTTGGGGTGCATCCGCTCGAAGAATCCGACGGCGGCGGGAAGTCCCCCCGGCTCGTCCAGCAGTTCGCACGTTGCCGCGGTGTGACAGCGCCACGCCTGCTCCACCAGTCGGTCTTTGAAGAACAGGCAAAACGTTCTGACGGGTTGGGGGGCGTCGATCAGGATCGTGTAATTCTGCCGGTTGTTGAGCACCAGAATGGAATCGGCATCCACTTCGAAACGGCCGTGGCGGGTGCTCCAGACGCCTTTGCCGTCGATCACCGATTTCACGGAAAGCGGGCCGGGGAAATCGCGAACAAAGTGGTGGCGTCCGTTGCCCGCAAGGATGACGTTGCGGTCGCCGCGCGGGCTGTCCGCCGGATTGACAATCCCCTCCATTGGTTCCAGACTACCGTAAAATAGCAAGATCCGAGAAGCGGCCGGGGCGGCACGGGCGCATGATCGATTCATGACCAGTTCCAGACGCCAACTGCTGAACCTGGGGGGAACTATGCTCGCATCAAGCGCACTCGCATCTGCCATGGACACTCTATACGTTCGCGATTCCGACGGCCGGTCCGCTTTTCTGGTGGCCTGCCTGGAAGGAAATACCGCCGCCAAAGAGGACCTCCTCAAGCGGGGCCTGATTCTCGATATTCATGAAGCCTCCGCGGCGGGCGTTTCGAGCCGGGTGGAAGAAATCCTGGCGCGCAACACCGGATCGGTGAATCATCGCGACCTGCAGGACGCCACCCCGATGCACTATGCGGCAGCGTGCGGGCAAGTGGCCATCGTTAACGTCCTGCTGCAAAAGGGAGCCGACCTGGGCGCCAAAGCCAGCCGTTTGGGCGATGCCGCTCCAGCTCACTTCGCCGCTGCCCTGGCCGACAGCAAGGTCGCCGGACAGATGCTCGGGACGCTGGTGGGTAACGGCGCTCCGGCGGACGCGCGCAAGACCGACGGGGTGACTCCGCTGCACATCGCCGCGCAACATGGACACGCCGACGCGGTACGGTTGCTTCTGCGCCGAGGGGCGGAACCGGGCCCGGCGGATCTGCAAGCGGCCACTGGCGAAGCTTTGGGCGTTCTGCGGGACGCTTCGTCGATACCTCGCGATTGCCAGACCGCGCGGTATCGCGGAGTCCATCGCGACGACACCTATGGGCTGCCGCAACTCTGGATCAACGAATTCGTGATCGCTTCGCACTTCGATTTCGATAAGGTCAAGCGGCTCCATGCGCAATGCCCCGATCTTCTGCTGACGCGCTCCACGTGGGACGAAATCGGCGTGGAAGCGGCGGCGCACATGGGCCGGGAAGATATGGCGGCCTTCTTCATCGAAAAGGGCTCTCCGGTCTCGCTATCGACGGCCTGCATGTTGGGCCTGACGGACGAGGTCAAGGAACTGGTGGCGGAAGACGCCAACCGTGTTCACGAGCGCGGTGCGCACGATTTTCCGGCGCTCTGGTATACGGCTTTCGGTAAGGAGCGTCCCGAGATGCTGGAGTTGCTGCTGGCCTCCGGGGCCGACGTCCATGCCGGCATGATGGGCAACACGACGTTACAATTGGCGGCGAAGAAGAATTACAACCGGCTGGTCGAGATATTGCACGCGCACGGGCTGTGAGAGCGCACCCTCCAGGTCGCGGGAACACAACAGGCTTCCTCAGAACGGCGCCAGATTGCAGGACAATTCGAAGATTAGTGGGATTTGCGGCTCACGGCGCCTTCGCACAATTTCCTTTCAAGCAAACAAGTTAGGTGGTTTTCGCCGCTGGCACGTGAATTGCTCGAAGCTGGCCACCGTCGTCCATGATTGGCGCGGGAAGCGCCTGGGAATTACCGGGTTTCGAAAATCAGGAGGTGAATTTGAAAGCGATCGGTCTGTTGTTACTTGTGATTGGTATGTCGGGAGCCGCAATGGCAGATCTCACCGCACCCGAAATTGATCCGTCCTCGGGCGTCAGTGTTCTGGCGCTCGTGTCCGGCGCCTTGTTGGTCATCCGCGGAAGTCGAAAGCGGTAGCGTCCGTTTTCCAAGAAGGCAAACATCCAGTTGTTTTATACTACTGGGTGTGTGCCTCTTTGTGCGCTTGAATTTCCTTCCTGAATCTCAGATACCTCCGGCGATGCCAGATCGCAGGACTATACGACGATTAGTGGGATTCGCGTCTTGTCTCGCGTTTGCCAATCTCCTTTCAAGCTAATAAGTTAGACCTTTCTCGCTGCTGGCGCCAGAATTGCTCAACGCTGGCTACCGTCGTCCATGATTGGCGCGGGAAGCGCCTGGGAAATTACTGGGCTTCGAAAATCAGCAGGTGAATTTGAAAACGATCGGTCTGTTGTTACTTGTGATTGGTATGTCGGGAGCCGCCATGGCATTTACCACAGTACCCGAAATTGATCCGTCCTCGGGCGTCAGTGTTCTGGCGCTCGTGTCCGGCGCCTTGTTGGTCATCCGCGGAAGTCGAAAGCGGTAGCGTCC
>Ga0182018_10000918_pt1 | contig 36181 bp, 18 predicted proteins | sample 812P2MmetaG_FD_120490 | JGI IMG/M metagenome (GOLD analysis project Ga0182018, IMG submission 120490) | Permafrost microbial communities from Stordalen Mire, Sweden - 812P2M metaG | ecosystem: Environmental > Terrestrial > Soil > Wetlands > Permafrost | place: Sweden: Stordalen | collected...
TAAGACCGCGGGCAACTAAGGTTGTCCACGGCAGTGCCCGTCGAAGCGTGAACCCACCTGCTCTGCCATGAGACGTTCATTGTGGTATCCAGGAATCCCGGCCCTTAAGGGCCGAGAGGATGTCAAGGTTTGGAATCTCGCGGAGGAGGGGACGCCGCGCTCACCTTCCGGCGCGAGCAGGGGGTCGCCCGATCACTTGTTGGTCAGGGTGGCGCTGTTCGTCATCGCAAGCATGGCGGCAAATTCCGGTCCCTTTTCGTCGTCGCAAACCTGGCTCACCGACACCCCCACGGAGTCGTTGAACCAGAGGATGCCCACCGAGATCACCTTGAAGTTGTCCTTCTGCGGCGGCTTGCCGACAAGCGAGGCGTCGGTGAAGACACAGTAGGAGCCGTACGCGTCGCCGGTCATGGAGTATTTCCTGAGCTCCGCCTTTTTCTCGACTGCCATGCTCAGGAACCCCCCGGCCTCCCCGAGGACCTTGCCATCGACGTCGGCCTTGACGGCCGTCGCCCCATTCGGGACGTAAATGACGCCGAAAAGGAGCTGCGCATTCGCGCCGCCGGGCGCCGCAATCACAAGGTCGACGCCCGTATCCTGCTTGGTGGAGGTGAGTTTCCAGTCCTTGGGGACGTCGATCGTCAGGGTGCCGTGGGCGCCGAGGTCAACCGTCTCGGCAAGGGCGGATAGCGGAAGAAGCAGGAGAGCCGACAGCAGGAGGCGGGGGTTTATTTTCATGTGGGGTGGTTTGTTCGGCGCGAAAGCCGCGCGGATCGGTTGAAATATCCAATGGCCAAGCCCGGAGGCAAGACGTCGTTTTGCGCGCGCCCTCCCCCCCCCTTCGGCCAGGAGCCGACCCGGCGGCGATTTCGCCCCGGGAAGCGATCGAGCTGCCCCCGTGGAAAGTTAAGGCATTTTCTGGACAGGCGTGCCAAAAAACCCTTTCTCAAGCGATGGGCCCCCGACCGTCATAATTGGAATTTAAGATGAGTACCCCCCCGGCCAGACTCGACGGCCTCGCTCATTATCTCGGCAGCCGGGTGCCCTACTACCGAGGCCTGGGCGTAAAATCCTTCGGGGACGTGCCCCCCTTATTGAAGGCGACCCTCATGGCCCGCGTCACCGATTTTATCAGCGACGACTATCCCGAGAAAAGATCGCTTGAGGACATCATGCTCGACCGCGTTCCAGGGACCGTCGTCTCGCACAACCAGATTCAGGCGGGCCCGTCCGTGCTGGTGGAGCAGACGACCGGCACTTCGGGAACGCCCGGCCGCTTTCCCAAGACGAACGCCGAGCGGACGCGGATGTCGCTTGGAATCTGGAAGCACCGCAGACGCATCGATCCGGAGGTTTCGCCGGCGAATTTTGTTTCCGCACTTCACCGGTCCTTCACCGCGCCACCCGATCCGCGGATTTTTTCGCAGAATCCCGCGGAGGTCAGGTCCTACTATGAGGACGCCGTGATCGGGAAGGCGCGCTGGCTCCATGTGAGCCCCCGTCTGCTGTGCCAGCACATCCAGATGTTCAACGGCGCCGGCTACCCGCCGCTCGTCGGCGCGATCCATTGCTGCGAAACCACAGGGGAAAAGCTGACGCCAGGGCAGCGGAAAACGATCTGCGATTACTTCGGCTGCCAGGTCGCGGACCAGTACGGCTGCATCGAAACCTGGGCGATCGCCTACGACACGACCGGAGACGCAATCCTGAGGGAATTGCACGAAAATGTCTTCGTCGAGATCCTCCGGCACGGGAGCCTCGAGCCGATCACCGAGCCGGGGGAGGTCGGCACCATCGCCGTCACGTCGCTGGAGCTGCGGTTGATGCCGATTGTCAGGTACCTGAACGGCGACCGCGCCGAATGGGTCGAGGATGCGACCGGCCGGGCCTTCCGCCTGCAGGAGGAGCGCCAAAGCGGCATGATGGTTCTCGACGGCCAACTCGTTCCCGGGGCCGCCGTCGTCCGAAAGATCATGAAGGTGGCGGTCACGGCCTTCGGATACTTCCACTTCGACTTCATTCAGTTTGTCCAGACCGGCGAATACCGGATGACGCTCCGGATGGGCCCTTCCCAAAAGGGCCGGACATTCTTTGAATTCCTGAAGATGGCGGCGGGAAGCAGCGAATTCTCGCGGAAGCCCATTGAGCTGTCCTTCGAGGAGCTGTCTCACGCCAAGATGGAGACGGAGCTGCGCGGCAAAATGACCCTGTTTGTGACCCGCCTGGACGTTTCCAAGTATGCCGCACCCGGGGCCAAGGGGCCCTGATTGGATTCGGAGCCTTTCAAATCCGCCCGTGCAAACCGACCCCGCTTTCCACCGCTCGGCGGCGATGCTCCTTAAGGATGCGACCGACGCGGCCGGGGAGGCCCGGGCGTCATCGAAGGGACCGGCCGCCGGCAGCCTTCCCTTCGAGCCCAACAACGCATTCCGGACGTACCACAACACCGCCTACGCCTCCGGGATATTCACCGCGATGTATGGTGGCAATTCGTCGCTCCTCAACTACGGCATCCTGCTTTACGCACCGGACTCGCTGGCGAAGGACGGGACGGACTTTGCGCGGACCGTTCCCCCGGTCAATTGGCGGCTCCTCGCCCGCCATAAGGAAATAAGCATCGTCGACGTGCGGCCGCGGCTTTCCATGGACGATGGCCTGAAGCCGTTTGCGCAGGCGCTCCTGGTCACGGTGAGGGAGGGTTACGTCTGCGCCTACCTGGACGAGTTCTACCTCAAGGGCTCGCCGACCTACGGCAAGTGGCACAACAAGCATGAAACCCTTATCTGTGGCTACGACGCCGCCAAGAACGCGCTGGCGCTCGCCTTCTACGGGAGCGACGGACGGTTTGCGCTGGTGGACATGGACCTCGGCCACGCGGTGGCCTCCTTTGCCTCGATCAAGGGATGGCCCCGCCAATGGACATTCGACGCGACGGACCGGGCTGAGGGATTCTGCGCCGCCATGAAGAAGCCGGTCTACGTCATCCGGGCGGCGCCCCAGCCGCAGACGGCGTTGGACCGCTCCCTCATTGCGCGCCAGCTCGAGGACCAGCTTCATTCGCGGAGCACCTATGCCGATTACATCGGAGACCCGATGACAAACTGGTTCGAGGCCCCGGGCGTTTTCGGCCTCGAGACCTACGGTGCCTATGAGCAGATGATCGCCCAGTTTGCCGGCGGCGGCCGCGCGGTGGACCCAAGGGCGACGCGCGTGCTTTGGGAGCACAAGGTTCTCATGATCGAACGGGTGGCCGCGCTCCGGAAGCAGGGCTGCATGATCCCCGAGGCGCTCGACCGGCCGCTGAAGGATGCCGCCACGATCGCAAAGGCTCTGCATTGGAGCCTTTCGGCGGGCGCGCGCGGTCCCGGCCGTTCGCTCGCGTCCAAGCACTTGGGCGAGCTCGTCCAGTTGCGGTCGCTTGAGCGCGATTGCCTCTCGGCCATCCTCGACGGCGTGGCTGGAGGCGAATCGAGCGGCCCGACCGCCCCAGGCAAGGCTTGATTTTTTTCCGATCGCCGTTCATCCCCGGCAATACGGCCTTGCGGCGGCTTTGCCCCCAAAACCAGCCGATCGAGTACCCCCGCCGTGACGGTTACCTTTTTCAGCCAGCAGCCCGCCCGATGAAAACTTCGGATCTTGTCCTCTCGGCGATCCGCTCGGCCGTCGCGAAGAACGGCCGGATTCCTCCTTCGATCAACGAGCACACGGACCTTCTCGTGGAGCTCGACCTCGATTCGCTGGCGATGCTCGAAGTCGTCACCACGCTCGAGAAGGAGCTTTCGATCGAGCTCATCGCGAACCTCGATATCGGCGCTGTCAACACCCCGGCCAAACTGGCGGAACTCGCCGATTCGCTCGTGGCTCGGAAGGCCGCGAAGTAGCGCGGACCGTCGGGGTCCGCTTTACTGCACGATCACGGCCACCGGGTCGTAGCCATCGCTGGCAATCGCGACCTTGTCCGCGGCCGCCAGCTTCCCGACATCGAGCGTGCCGCCGACCCCGATCACGTTGGATTGGGTTCGGGTCCCGCCAGATCCGGTGATGGTGATGTTCACAGTCAAAGGCTGGGGGTTCAGACTATTGACGTGCAGCGTATAGCTGCTGCTCCAATGACCCTTTTCGAATGAGGTGGTGACCGGCATATGGCGGGTCTTGAGCAGCAGAGGTTGCAGCTGAGCAAGGTCGCTCTCCGCCTTTTGGAGGCGCGATTGGAGATCCATCGACTGGATCTTCGCCTGGTCGAGCTGCGTCAGAAGTTGGGCCGAGCCGGCGGTGGCCTGGCTGACCTGGGTCTGTAGATCGGCCGACTGGGCCCTGGCCTTGTCGACTTGCGCCTGCAGATCGACCGACTGGGCCTTGGCCTTGTCGAGCTGGGTCTGGAGTTGGTCGGATGCATCCTTGGACTGGTCCAGCTGGGACTGCAGGTCCGACTGCTGGGTCTTGGCCTTGTTGAGTTCGGTCTGCAGGTCGGTTGAGTCGGACTTTGCCTTTTCCAACTCCGTCTGCTGCTGCGCGGCATCGGTCTTGGCCTTCGCGAGCTGATTTTGCGTGTCGGTGAGCTTGGCGTCCAGGCTACGGACCTTCACGCCGAAAACGATGAGGACAACTACGAGGACGACGCAGGCGGCAACGGTTCCGAGAAGCGATCCCGATCGCCGGGTCTTTGCGGGTTGCTGGGGTTTTGCGTCATTCATGATGGAGTGCACACATAGACCGCGAAATCCGGCAAAGAGCGCCGTTTTGGGCTCGAAATCCAGTCGAACCACCCGGGTGAAGACCCCATGCCTGAATCTCCGACGTTGGGATTACCTTGAACTCCAGCCCTTCCCCGGGTTACCCGACCCGCATCGACCTGGGTTTGCCTCCGCCCCCTTGTCGGACGGATCAATGGACAGCCGCGGCGAGCACGTCCTGCTCGTAAATTTTCCGGAGGGTCCCATGCTGGCCGTCCGTGGTCCGCCGCCTGCCCCATTTCGATCGGTCCATGCCGGGCACCGGGGGTTCGTCGCATCTGCCCTCTCCCACCTTGCCCCATAAATTCAATCTCGATGGAAAATTCGGAGCGCCGTTTTCATCCATCTCCAAATCGACCGTGAAGACGTATCTCGTGGGGGCATGCGTTCTCCTGTGCCCAATGGCACTCGCGGGGCAGACGCCCCGCTCGCCCGAGTATGAGGCGGTGCAAAGGAACCTGGCGCACGGCTGGAACACCTGGGATGTCTACAGCGTCGCGGCCCAGGTCCTCCTGCCCGAAGGGTTCACGATTCGTTTCGGGCTCAAGCACAACTCGGCCCTGAACTCCGATGCGTTCCTTTCCAATGTCGAGATTGGGCGCCAGGGCAAGGATGCGGAGGCCGTGTTTCCAGGGCCCCATACGTGGAACGGCAGCTATACGGAACTGCGCGTTGCGTGGCAGAATCACGACGTCCTCCTTCAAACAGCCCATGACGGCGAGGACCTGGTCATGCTGGCAACCCCCGTCTCATCGACGACCTCATTGGCCCCGACGCTCGTCATCTCGACGGGCGTCCTTTGGAATTACCCGGGCAGCGTCACGAAGGCAGGAGACCACATCGAATTCCACAATGCGGCGCGCACGATCCGCGTCTACTGGACGGGCCAGGACGAGGCGCCCGCCCCGCTTCCGATCGATACGCCTTTTTTCTCCGCCCTTTTCAAGGGCCCCATCGGCATCGCCACGGGCCGTCCGCGATCCGCGGATCAGATCCGTAACATTCTCGCCGCAGAGAGACCCGCAACGGGCGGCGCGGCGCGCTCCATAGAGACCGTGATGGGCTGGGACACCTTCTTTGACCCATCGAAGGCGCGCGTCATTTCCCCGGTCAGCCGCCTCTGGTCGATAAGCTGGGGTGGCTACGTCCTTTTTGACTGGGATTCCTTCTTTGCTTCCTCCATGGCCGCCATCGGCGACCGGGACCTGGCCTATGCCGACGCCATCGAGATCCTTCGGGAGGCCACGACCGATGGCTTCGTGCCCAACTACGCGCGCGCCGGCGACTGGAAAAGCTTCGATCGCTCCGAGCCGCCCGTGGGGGCTATCACCATCCTGGATCTTTACCGCCGATTCCATGAGGCCTGGGTGCTTCGCGATACCTTTGATGCGCTGCTCAAATGGAACGCCTGGTGGGACCGCCACCGCGAATTTGAAGGTTACCTGGTCCTCGGTTCCGATTCCGACAGCCAGCTTTCAGATCCAGACGACTCCTCGATCGGCGCGCTCCAAGGCGCAAAATACGAGTCCGGGCTCGATAACAGTCCCATCTATGACCACGCGCCGTTCGACGCCCAAACCCACCGGATCCATCTGGCCGACGTCGGTCTGATGGGCCTGTATGTGGCGGATTGCAATGCTCTGGCCGACATCGCCGCCGTGTTGGGAAAGGCCCCGGAGGAACAGGCGCTGCGGGCCCGCGGCGAACGGTACGCGGCCAAGCTTCAGACTCTCTGGGACGAGAAGACGGGGATGTTTCTGGAGAGGAATCTGGATACCGGGGAATTCATCTACCGCCTTTCGCCGACCAATTTCTACCCGATGCTGGGGAAGGTGGCCACTCCCCGGCAGGCCGACCGGATGGTCAACGAACATTTGCTGAACCCCGGCGAGTTCTGGGGTGACTGGGTGCTTCCGTCCATCTCAAGGTCCGACCCGGCGTTCCGGGAACAGGACTACTGGCGCGGCCGCATCTGGGGCCCTATGAACTACCTGGTGTACCTCGGTCTGCTCAACTACGACCAGCCGGCCGCCCGGCGGCAGCTCGCACAAAAATCGCTCGCCCTGTTCAACCAGGAGTGGGCGCTGAAGGGCCATGTGCACGAGAATTACAATGCGCTGACCGGGATGGGCGACGATGTGAGCTCGAGCGACCGATTCTACCATTGGGGAGCGCTCCTGTGCCTGATGGATTACCTGGAAAAGGGCGCGGAGATCCATCCGCCTCCGGGCTCAAAATAGGTTCGGCTCGCTCGGACCCATTTAGACAACGGGTCGGGTTGGGAAATACCTGCGGACGCATGGGTTATTTCCCGGGATTGGCCCAGCGAGGCGGAGAAATGCCAACAAGTCTCAGCGGGGCCGGCCGGCCCCGGACGCCCGCGCTCACCTTTTCAATTTTTTCGCCCAGGCCAACACGCAATCCGTGAACTTCTTCTCCGCATCCCCGATCGCCATCGATGGGATTTTTATGGCAGGACCCTTCTTCATCGCGACGAGCGCCGCGAGGAGGGACCTCAGCAATTCAGCGGCGAGGCCTGCCCGCCATAACTGCGACTGGAGGAGCCGCTGGTCTTTCTCGAAACCCGCCGCCGGTTTGGCCGCCTCGACCCGACTCATCAAAATCTTTCGGACGCTCTTGACCAGTCCAAGGGCGCCCGCCGGGCCGGGCAGGCTCGACAGGAGCTCTCCCACGGCCTCCCGCTCGTGTTCCCGGTCAACCCCTTTGAAGATATCCGCGTACCACCGGCTGAAATTGTCGACGACCTGTCTCACGACGGCCGCCTCCAGCTGCAGAAGCTGGGCGGTCCTCAGCTCAAGAGATCGAAAGGCCAGGTCGAATTCCTCCAGCCTCACGGGTTCGGCTCCGCCCTGGATGCGGTCGGCCTGGGCCGGCGGCGCCGCCTGATCGAGGTGGATCTGCATGCGATCCATCGCATCCCCCATAAAGTCGTTGTAGGAGCGCAGAAGCTCGTGAAACGCGTCGGCGGCCGCCACGTGAAGCACCTGAGTATTCGCCAAGATCGCGTTGGTTTCCGGGGCCTCGAGCTCCGTGCCCCGCATCTGCTTCGCACCCTGTCTGGCGGTCGAACCCAGGGCCCTGATCAGGAATTTGAAACTATCCCTGGCCATGGCCGTCCCTCACCCCGATGATTCCCGAGCCCTCACGGCTCCATGGGCACGATCGATCCGTGGTTGAAAGCCGCATCAGGCGCCCACATTTGCCGGGAGGCCCAGGGCACATCCAGGACATGCAGCGCCTCGCCATGGTCCTTCGCCGGTCCCTCGGGACTCTCCTGCGACAGGATGTGATAGTCGGTCATCGCATACTGGTCGCCGTTGTCGTTCTCCGGCGCGTCGGCGCTCAGGTCATGCGAGGGATAAATGAAGACCTTGCCCTCGAAAACATGGGCTGAGGGATCGGCGGTGAAGATATGGGTGACGAGGGGCGAATGGGCCATTTGCAGTCCGGGGTGGGACCCAAGTAAATCCGCCCAACCGTCCGCTTGGCAAGGCGCGAGCGCCCCAGCCGCCGGGACGCCGCGCCTCGCACTCTCCCCCAGGGCCCAAGAAGGCAAGCTATTGAACTTCGTAGATCTCGGCCAGGCCGAGGCCGGTCGCCGCATTCGTGCCGCTCAATTCCGCAGTGTACGCCCCGGGCGGCAGCGTGACGACCATCGCCGCGTCGGCCGACCCGGCCACGAAGTTGAAGGCTCCCACCTGCGCGAAAACCGAGGCAAGCGCGGTGCTTCCAGCCCATCCTGTGTTGGTCTCGATCACGTTGTTGCCCGAATCATAAAGGGCAAGCTGGGGGTTGGCGAGGGGCGCGGAAATGCCGAACTGCGCAAGCGAAGGGCCTGCCCCCCGGATGAGCACCGTCATGGGCGTGTTTCCGGATATGACGAAGCCCGCGATCAGGATATTTCCGCCCGTCCCCACCGATGCCCGGGCCGAGATGTTGATCAGCTGGGCCGTTGGTGTGCCGGTGTCGGCATCGTAGAGCTCCGCGAGTCCGACGCCCGTCGACCCGTCGAGGCCAGAGAGCTGTGCAGTGTAGTCGCCTGCGGCCAAAGGCAACAGGAGCGCCGTATCGGCCGAGTTCGCTGCAAGCGGGAAGGCGCCCACCTGGGCAAAGGCCTGGGCAAGGGTGGCCGTTCCGCCCCAGGACGCGTTGGAGGCTTCGAAGTTTCCGCCGTTGTAAAGGCTCAAATCCGGCTGTTCAAGCGCGGTCGGGACTCCGAATGGGATCAGGGCGGGACCGATGCCGCGCATCAGGACCTGCTTTGATCCGGTCCCTCCAATCACGAAACCGGCGACGAGTATGTTGTTCGCGGTGATGGACGACCGGGCCGAGAGGTTGATGATCCTGCTGCTCGTTGCCTCGGTTGACTGGACCTCGATCCCGGCGGAGCCCGTGAGGACAAATTTGTTCAGGCCCAGGGCGGTGCCGTCCAATCGCGAGGTTGTCCCGGAGCTTTGCACCGTCCACGTAATGCCGCCGTCGGAGGACGTGATGACCGTGCCCAAAAACCCGACCGCAACAAACACTCCGTCCCCGTAGCCGACGTGGACGAGCAGGTTGGGCGTCTCATTGGTCTGCCGAATCCAGAAGCCTCCGTCAGGCGAGGTGAAGACGGCCCCACCGTTTCCGACGGCGACAAATCCGTTCATCCCGAAGGCAACCCCATAGAGGTCGGTGGCCGAGCCCAGCTGTCCCGCAGTCCACTTTGTCCCATCGGGCGACGTGACGACAGTTCCCCCAATTCCGACGGCGACAAATACGCCGTTGCCGTAGGCGATGGCGTTCAAATTTTGCAACGTGCCGGTGACCCCAGGCGTCCATTGGGCGGCGGTCAGGTCCGAGCGGACCGCCGTGCCGCCATAACCCACCGCCACAAGCTCCCCATTGCCGTCGGCCACGCCAGTCAGGACGGACGCCGAGCCGGAAGTGTGGAGGGTGCCATCATAGGTCCCGCTCGCGAAGGTGACAACCGCTCCCCCATTGCCCACGGCGATCAGCATATTCTGACCCGGGACATTGATGACATTGTTGAGCTCGCCCCAAACTTGTCCCGGTGGCCCATTGCTCGCCGAAGGGGTCCACGCCGTCCCGTCCGGGGAGGTAAACGCCGTTCCATCAAGTCCCACGGCAAGGAAGCGATTGCCGTCAAAAGCGACCGCGACCTGGGATGTTCCCGTGGGCAGCGGCGTGGATGCGGTCCAGCTGCTGAAGGAAAAGGTCGAGTCATGCTCAAAATTGACGGTCAGGGAGGCGGCGCCGATGACGGTTCCACCGGGATTGGTGACGGCGACTGAATACATCCCCGCATCCGAAAGCTGGACCGGCCGGGTGATGTAGCTCGACGCCGTCGCGCCGACGATCGGGACGTCGTTGAAGCTCCACTGGAAGGTCACTGTGCCCAGCCCTGTGGCCTCGACGTTGAATGTGACGGGAGTCCCCACAGTGACGGTCTGATTCGGAATCGGAAGCAGAATGGTGGGGGGCGGCTCGGTAGTGGTGGTCTGTGCGCTGCTGATAAGGGGCAGCGCGCAGGCGAAGACGAGCCAGAGGACATTCGATGTTCGTTTGGGGATCATGGAGGGGTGAGGGTGGGTTTGCTTCTCGGGAACCGTCGTTGCGGCGAGGCCAGGTGAGGCCGGCCGCTTACCCTGCACGACAATCGAAGGACGCAATTCCGCTAGCGGACTGCCAAAAAATTTCCCGCCCTCGATAAGTCGCTCGTGACAAACAGGAAAAAGCCGGCTTTTTTCCTCAGGCCGAGATTCGACGGGCTCATTCCGGTCGTAATCCCATTCATGGGATACGGCTTTCCTGAAAGCGGCGTGCCGAGACCTACCCAAGGGCGCCGACCTGCGTGAGCCGTCTATTTCAGGCTGGAGAGCGAATTTTCCGATCCGCCCGAGTTGGAAAGATTGAGAGCCGCATCTCCGCTTGGTCCCTGAGAATTGGTCTGCTTGGTGGGACTCAGCTCGGCCACAAGGGCCCCCAGCTTGAGCCGAATCAACGACGGCAACAGCACGCCGACAACGGCGATGAAGAGCAACAGCGGAGTCATGATTTCGAGCATTTGATCCGTCACCTTTTGCTTGGCCAAGACCACGTCAGCCGGCTGCCTCAGGTAGTAGAACCAGAGGTAGAGCAGCATTGCGATTGAAAGCACGCTCACGAAATATCCGCTGATCGAACTCGAGTGCTGGACGGCGCCTGCCTTCAGGGTCAACTCGCGAAGCTTGGTTACATTGCGCCGGGCCTGGAAATGGTCCTCATCAAGTTCGAGGCATTCGTTGAAGTCCCTCTGGGCTCCCTTGTAATCCGTGATTTTCGCCCGGATGTAGCCGCGCTGGAAATAGAGCGAAGCCTGGTCGGGTTTAAGGCCCATCGCTTTTCTTATCTCGTCAAGGGCCTCGTCATAGAGCTTCGAGTCGTCGGCCTTCTCCCCTAGGTTGGTCAGCAGTACCGAGAGCGTGTAATGGAGCTGCCAGCGCTTGAACGCGTCCAGGCGCCGCAGGGCCGTCCGCAGGACCTGCTCGGCCCCATCGTAATCCTTGAGCTGGATGAGCGCCAGGGCGAGCGATCGAACCGCAACCTCGTTATCGGGATCGCGCGCCCGCGCCTGCTTGCTGAAGTCAACCGCCTTGCGGCTTTTCCCCCGCTGGAGATACAGGTTCGCAAGCTCCGTAAGCGCCACGCTGTCATCCCGGTCCAGTTCAAGGGCGTTGTTAAATTCCTTTTCCGCCTCCACGACCCGGCCCATCTGAACATAAAGCGCCCCGAGCTCCGCATGGTTGCCGCCCTTTGGGTCCAATTCGTTCCACTTGACGAAGTTGGTCTCCGCGTCGCGCAGGCGCCCTCGCCTGAAGGCAATCCTGCCAAGGCATCCATAGGCGGCGCCGTACCTCGCGTCCAGTTCCAGCGCCTTGCGGCATAGCGCCTCGGCCTCGTCGAGCGGGCTGGGTTCAGTCGGTTCTATCTTCGCCAGCTCGCTGCGGCTCAACCGTGTCTCGGGTTCGCCGGACACGTTTCGGTCCTCCTCCTGCCTAACGAGCGCCCAGGCAAGGTTGGCCTGCCAGGTCGCGACAAGGGGCTCAACAGCCACCACCTTCTTAAAAAACTCGAGAGAGTCGTCGAAACGGCCCTGGTAGAAGCGGACCGCGCCCAACCCGTTGAGGGCCATGATGTTCTTCGGATCACTTTCCTGAATCAAATTAAACTCATCCTCGGAGGCGCCATAGTCATGAAGGTTCAGGCACAGCCACGCCAGCTGGGCGCGCACATCAAGGTTTTCAGGATATTTCTGCTTCAGCGACTGGAGGATTTGGAGCGCCTGGTCCTTGCGGTTGGATTTCGCGAGCACCTCGGCGCACGCAAAATCCGCCTCCAAGTACTGCGGGTATCTCTGCTTGATCTCATTGAACACCTCGAGGCATTGGGCGTACTTGCCCTCATCGTAAAGGAGCCATCCGCGCAGCATGAGGAATGGATACATTGCGGGCTCGCGGTCGCGCAGAGCCGCCAGCGCCGCGTCAATGGCCTTCTCGGCCTGCTCGTAATTCCCCTCCGCCCGCAACGTCTTGATCTTGTAGTCCTGGGCCGGCGTGAAACCTGGATCTTGCGTCGTGATGTTTTCGAGGATCTCGAAGGCCTCCTTGAAGCGCTTCTCATCGTTCCGCAGCCAGGCAAGCTGCATCAGGATCTCTGGCTTGCCCGGGCGTTCCGCAAGCGCCGCATCGATCGCATCCTGCGCCATGTCGAACTCGCGTGCCAACCGAAGCGACTGGATCTTTAACTCCGATGCCTCCCTGTTTTTTGGATATCGTGCCTCGACATCTCCGAAGCCAGACGCCGCTTCCTTATAGAGCTGCTGGGCGTACCGAAGCCATGCGAGCTGCATCAGTACATTTTCGTCGCCGGGAAGCGCCTTCAGGGCCGCATTAACGGCGCCCTCTGCATCGCCGTACCTTTGATCTGCCATCAGCGAACGGATCCGCCATTCCCAGGCGTTGGCATTTCCGGGGTTTCTCTTCGCGATGCGCCACAAGATATCGGCAGCCGCAGCGTAGTGCTTCTGATCGAACTGGATTCGGCCTCGCTGCACCTCTAGGTCCGCATTGTCCTTAAACTTCGCCAGGGCTGTAGAAATCTCGCCATCGGCCGCGTCGTATTTTCCCTGCATTCGCATCGAACGTATCTTCCATTCCCAGGCCTTGGCCTGGATGGGGTTCGGCGTCGCTGCGATGCGCCCGAAGATCCCCTCGGCCTCCTCGTAGCGCATCTGGTCGTACCGAAGCCACCCATATTGCATCTGGATTTCCTCATCGAGCGGAAACTCCCTTAGCGCGGCCTCAACCGAATCCCGGGCATCGTCCCAACGCCCTTCCGAAAGGCATTTCTGTATCAGGTCGACATGCGCTTTCTTTTCCATGGGGAGCCCACGAAGTAGTCATGAGCCGACAAACGGCAGCAATCCTTAAAAATTTGGCCTCGAACTCGCCTTAGGACGATTTCGTTTCTATCAAGGAGTTGCCTTCAAATGAGGCACCGGATCGCGGTTACGGCAAGTCCCAAGAACGACTCCCTCATTGCCCACCCTATGCGGGCCATTGGGTAAGCGCATCGAACTCGAACGGCCCACGATCTCTAGAAATCGGGGGCGTCAACAGAGCGGCGAATGGGCTTGGCACGAGCGGCGCCGCATCAGCGCACAAACCAGGGCCGCAATCCCAAGGATTGCGCCGCTGGTCGAAGGCTCCGGAATCTCGGCAAAAGCGCTCACTGGGATCAGGAAATCCTGGTAAGTTCCGTTGTTCAGGGCGTCGAGGTCCATCGGCGTGATCCCGATGTCGCTCTGAACGGCGGTCAGAAGACTGTTGGCTTCGTCAATGACGCTGACGTCGACGCCTGTAACTGAAAAGCCCGTTGCGGAGACTACGCCCGTCGGCGCGCTCGTCGTGGGCACGAGGAATAGGGCGGCCGGCGACCCGGGAAACCCTTCATGTGACAATTTCCATACCGCGAGTTGGAAGGCGACCTGATCAACGGCAGACAGGCACCGAGGATAGGTTCCGCCGAGCAAAACGCCGTTGTTTCCAAACGCGTATCCATAGAGCAACTCGAGCTCGGAGGCCCTATAGAGGCCTATGCCGCCGGTAGCGGTGATGCCCGCGACATTTTCGAATGGCGCCACGCCGGTCTGCGGCTGCGGCGTGCCGGTAGAATCCGTTGGGCTGACGGGCAGGTTCGTGCTGTCGACATAGGACAAGCTATTTGCGTCTAGAATCTGGTAGAGCTCGGGCGTGTTTGCGGGCGTGCCGACGCCACCCGGCGTATCCTGGCCCACTTCGACACAGAAAAGCCAAAGGTTATCGCAAGCTAGGGCCAGTGTTGGGGAGTCTAGATTCGACGCCGTCAAGAGCTGCATCCCAGCGTAACCAGGCCCCGCCTGCGTCGTTTGATTTTGGTAAAGGTCGACGACGTAGTTTGTGTTCACCGTTCTATAGAGGAGGTCGACCAACCCGGCGGAGGTTTGGGCTTTGGCAATGCAGGGCGCCAATGCGGACGCGAGACCGCAAATAATCGCAATTCGGACCGCGAATAAGCGCCACATTCTGGTGAAGATAGGAGCTGCCGACTCTTTCTTATTGTAACCCAATTGTTTTTACGGGTCTTCGCCGGTCAATTCCGGGAAAGTGACAATACGGTGACGGCGACCCATCGTTGCCCCAAAAGATGCACCCGCATCAGGGCGGTCCCTTTTCCGCCTGAATCTGGTCGTCGTAATCCTGGATCTGGGTTTCAAGGTCCGCCCGCGCCCTCCCGATGAAAGGTTCCTTTGCAAGGAACTGATCCCCCAAACCATACTTTTCGTATCGACCCAGGATCTCGCTCGCAATCCGGTAGAGCTCCTCGTTCTTGCTTTTCAGGTCTTCCGCCTGCCGTTGGAGAAGCGCGGCATCGGCAAGGGCCTTTGTCTTCTGGACCTCGGCCTCCCGAGCGGCCTTGCTCAGCTTTTCGGCGGCGGCCTTCCACTGAGCCAGCAAATCCTCGATCCGGGCATTCTCGGCAGTCTGCGCGACGAGTTTCGCCTCGATCGCGTCGGCAGCCTTCGCGGACTCGGTCCGGTCGTCGGCGCTGTGCTTGGTCAAAAGCTCGATCTGGTCCTTCAGCGCCTTTCCCTCGTCCGCCTGGGACGCCTGCGCCGCCTGCAGATTGGCGAGGTCGGACTGAGCTTGACGCAGCTGAAGAAGGGTGTCCTTGAGAGTCTGGCGAAGCCGAGCTTCACCGTTGTCGGAGTCGTCCGCTCGAAGCGCGATCGTCGCAAGCGGTATCATTACGGCAACTGCCGCAAGGAATTTGATGATCCGGTTCATGATTAAAACTTCGCGTTCAAGTCGAACTGCAGGGTGTCGTTCTTGTAGGTGGGACCGGCGATCGCTGTGGCGCTGTACCAATGGCCCTCAAGCCAAACCCCGTTGACGAGAGCCACGGCAGCGCTGAGGGTGAATCCCTGAAGGTTTGTGCCGGTTAGGTCGCCGCCGAAATCGGCGTCCGTGAATCCGTCCACAACCGAGTCGGACTCGACGTGCCGGTATCCTACGGCCACGTTCCAGTCGCCGGGCTTCTCGAGAAGGACGTCGCCGACTTTCAGGTTGACCAACCAACCCTTACTGCCCCCGACAAACGGCGCCGTTCCTCCGGAAGCCGGAACAGGTCCCAGGTTGTTTACAGCCGTCGCCGCGATTGCCTGCTCATTGAAGGCCAGGTTTTTCACATACTCCGCAATCAGCGAGACCTTGAACGGCTCGAAATTATTGTAGTCGATCTCCTGCGTAAGGGTGAGGTCATGGAACGGGGTCGCCAGTCCGTAGTACTGAAATTGGTCGATCGTACCGTTGTCATTCAACGGACCTGGGACAATGTCGCGCAGCGGCATGTAGGTGTTCCCGTTCTGCGCAAAGGATGGCCGGCTTTCGTCGGTGTCGCCGGCATCGGTGGAGTTGACCGGCGTGAACGGGGTTGAAAGCTGTCCCTCGATGTTCTTGTAATAATATAGGGCCACGGCCGACTTGAAGCTGAAATCGGCCCCCGAATTCCAATTTACTCCCGCCTGCACGGCTTCGAGCCACTTGTCGTAGCTGGCATTCTTGGCCGGCTGATTGGTGGCGAAGTTCAGGTCCGTGTTGAATACCGGGAAAACGCCGGCGACGATGAACGGCTTGACCGAGTCTATGACCTGGCTGTCGACGTGGGCCTTGAGCGGCATCGAAAGGACTGCGCCGTCAAAACCCAGGTCGTTCGCCCACATCATCGTCGTCGACAAGAAGGGGTTCTCGAAGCGGCCGAGCGTGACGGAGAACGCGGAGGCAGGATCTCCGGGGCTCTGGTACTTGATATATCCCCGATCGAGCCAGAGTTCATATTTACTGAAATCACCGCCCTGGGCGCCGCCCGTGACGCCGAACGTCTGGTTCTCGGTCACCGGACTGTCGTCGTTGCCGGTGGCGATCCTGAAGCCGGCCGTGAAGCCGCTCTTCAGGTCAACAACGACCCCAAGACGGGCTCGGAGCCGCATGCGATTGCGATTCTGGTCGACATTGAATTGCGGCGAAAAAACGGTCCCGGCCGTATCGAACGGAGCCCCCGTGTTGATGGCGTTGAAATTCGGGAAGCTACCGTCGTCGGCATTTGTGGAATGGTTGATGATCGACTCATACCGGACACGAATGTCTCCATAGAGATCGATGCGGTTGACCCATCCGGGCGTCTTCTCTCCCCAGCCCTCGCTATGCGCCTGTGCGATGACCTCATCCTTGACCTCCTGGGCAATTTGGTTCCTTACGACGTCGGGTACGTAGGCCACGCGAACGGTGCCGTCCGCTGGCGGCGACGCGGCAACGGCGGCCCTGTCCTCCGGCGATTCCGAAACGGGCAGCGTATCCTCCGCCCGCGCGGGGGCGCCTGCCAGAGCAGCAACCGCCGGGCCCGGATTCACGTCCAGGGTTGCATCAGGCGTCGGCGCGGAGGCGGCCGGCTGTTGGGCCTGACTATCCGTGTCGGGCACGGGCGCGGGATTCGTCGTATCCTCCGGTGGCTGGCTCGGGGCCGGCGTGGTCTCACCCAATGCATCCGATACGCGCACGGGAGCGCCGCCGCCCTCGGGATTTACTCCGGTCGAGTTCGAAGCCGAGGATGGGGAAGGTGTCGCATTCGGGTTATCCAGCACATCCGAGATCCGAATCGGCTGTTCCCCGGACTGGCCAGTGCCTCCCATGCTGACCGGATCGGCGGCCTGAGTCGAAGCCGCGACCGGAGGGGGAGGCGCTGAGCCGTCGCCTGTGACCGGGGCGGTTCCAACGGGGGTTTCGGACGAAGGCGCAACGGAGGCCGCAGCAGCGGCGATATCGGCTGCAGTGGGTGCGCCAACGGGTTCCGACGGACCCTGGGTCGCTCCGGATGCCGCAACCCCGTCGGGGGCCACGGGTGCCGCAGCCCCATCGGGGATAGCGGACGGCGCCGTTACCGAAGACGGGGTCTCGGCGGCCAACGCCGCGACGGGCGCCATCAGCGCCGCACTTGGCGGAGAAAGATTCCTTGCGTCGATAGCCGGATCAGTCGACGCGACCGGGGCGGCAGCGGGCGCCACAGGCTGTACAGGCGTCTCGACGGATGGTGGGGGCATTGGGGCCTGGGCCACCGGCGTGCCGGCGGGTAAACCAAGCAAAACCCGGGCGGCCGCAAGCTGCGCAGCGTTTGCCTGTCCAGCCGCGGCCTGAGCGGAAGTCGCCTCTTTGACCGCATAATTCGCCTGGGCCGCGGCAGCCTGAGCGCGAGCCAGCGCGGCATCCGCCTTCGCAGCCGCAAGTTGCGCCTCCGCAACCTGGACCCGGGCGTCCGCGGCATCGGCATTGGCCTGGGCCGCTAGCTCCGCGGCATCCTGCTTTGTGATCGTGCCCCTTTCGGCCAGCTTGTTTATCAACATCATGATCGCACTTTGCTGCTGCGCAGGCACGGGCACTTGTTGCGTTCCGGTATCCTGCGCCTTGAGCGAGGCCGCGGAAAGCAATGCTGCTCCGATTAAGGCAGACAGTGCCAGCAGTGGACGGCAAGGACGCATGGAGACAGAAGGCATTGCGGCAGCAAGATAGGACGAATCAGCCCGGTCGACGCGCCACGAGCCGCATGACGATCGGCATCGGCATGTCCCTCGGCGGAGGCTCCGGCAATTGGAGGCCGGTCAGTGCCTCCTCGATTGCCCGATCGACCGCGGTATCGCCCGTGGATCCCGCCAGTTTCATGCGGATCAACCGGCCTGTCTCGTCCGCCCAAATTCGCACCTTTTCAACAAACTCGGCCTGCCTCGCTATCGGATTGCGGTTCAGCGCGTCCTGGATCGTCCTCTGGACTTCGCCCGCATACCATCCGAAACGGCTGCCGCCGCCAGATCCCCGGCCGCCGGATCCTCCGCCGTTGCCCCCGCCGAGACCGAATCCGTCGTTGCCGGGACCGGTAATGCTTGTCGTCACCGCCGGCGAATCCTTCGGGCGGTCGTCGGGCTTGTCCTCCGGTTTGTCCATCGGCGTCTGCTCGATCATTTTTTCAACCACTTCCTTGGGCGGATCCGGCGGCTTGGGAGGAGGAGGCGGGGGTGGAGCTGGCAACGGCTTGATGATAAAAACCTCCTGCATCCGGGGCGGCGGGGCGTGATCGCCTTTCACGACCTGGCCCACAATGAGCCCCACCGCGACCAGGACGACGAGCCCAATGCCGAATCCGAATCCGTACCGTTTCGACGGGGTATTCTCTTCATAGTCGTCGTTCAGGCTCATGTCTTAGTTTCTCCTCTTGGTTGCCAGGCCGACCTGGGAAAGGCCCAGCCTCCCCAGCACGTCGAGGACATCCATGATGGACTGGTACTGGGTTAGGCTGTCGCCCTTGATGACGATCGGGAAATCCCCCGTCTGCGCTTTAAGCTGGGTAAGGCGCTGCTCCAGTTCGGGAAGGGTCACCGGAACCGTATCGAGGAAGACCTTTCCCTGGTCGTTCACCGTGATGGCCTTTGTTTTCGCCTTCGCGAGGCTGGGCGCCGCGCTCGCCTTCGGCAGGTTCACCTTAACCCCCTGCACCGAAGCGGTGCACATCAGGATGAAAATGACCAGGAGCACATAGGCCAGGTCCAGCATCGGCGTGATGTTGATGTCATCGTAGGGTTTGTCCTCGGACGGGGCTTGCATGGTGGGGATGGGCTCAGTCCGGGCCGTCGTGGTAGTACTCGGCCATCTTGGTGATGAACTCGTCGACAAAAACGTGCATGTCGCTCGTCATCGTTTTGATCTGCGTCAACAGGTAGTTGTATCCGAACAGCGCGGGAATCGCCACGGCCAGACCGGCGACGGTGGCGGCCAGTGCCGCCGCTATACCAGGAGCGATGGCGTTGACATTGACGTCGCCCGCCTGCGCGACGGCCGCGAAGGTGATCATCACGCCCACCACGGTGCCCAACAAGCCCAGGAAAGGACCCCCGGAGATGGCAATCGTTAGGAGAACCATCTGGCTCGACAGGCGTTGCGATTCGCGGACAAGTCCCCCGTCAAGGGTCGCGCGAATGGACTCGATGGACCGCACGGAAATCACCTTCACTCCCCCGCCGCCTCCACCCCGATCGTCGTCGAGCCGGCGGCGGATTTCATCCACGCCGAGCTTGTAGACATGAAAAAGCGGCGATTGCCGCATCACGGTGCGGTGGGCGGGGGCCTTGATCTTGACCGGGTCGGCGGTGCTCTTGGACTCCAAGGCGGAGAAGTCGTTTCCCATCTGCCGCCACTCCTTCAGGAACGCCACGTTGCCCTTACCCGCCTTGTTCAGGTACGCGGCCTTCGAAATCATCACGAGCCAACTGATGAGCGACATGACCGCCAGCAGCCCAATGACAAGCCAGCCGTCGAGCGTGAGCGAGCCGATGATGACCCCGACGTATCCCTTCTTGAGAAAACTGAGCCAATTCGTCGGCTGTTCGTCGAGACCCAGGGATACGACTTTCGATCCCGAATCTCCTCCCTGCTCCGCCGCCTCGAATTTGATGAAGGCTGCCGAACGCGCCACGCGCGAGATTTCCAGCTCGTCCATCTCGCCGACAAAACCAGTTACCCCGTTGGCAACGGCCGACGCGTCGCCCCCAAGAAGGCTGGGCCCATTCAGATTCGGCAGCGACGCGTTGACCGAGGCGTAGGGATCACCGTCAAGGTAGATCTCGATCCGCGCGCCGCTGGCGGTTACGGCCACATGGTGCCAGCTCTGAGGAGCGACCGGCGCCCCGGCCGAGCTGCGGACGACCGTACCTTGGTATGTCAGCGCGACAAATGGCACGCCCGAGTCCGAGCCGAAAAGCATCACGTTTGCGCCGTCCTTCCTGCTGAAGAAGATCGCCTGGGCCTGCGGCTGTCCAAATTTGACCCACGCCGACCACGTCATCGAGCCCCCCTCCTGCCAGGAGAGCGAAGACGCAGCGGGAATCGATATCGCCGTGCGGCCATCCAGGCGAAGGCCTGTGCCGATCATGGAGCCATCCACCGACAGCCCTGAGTTCTGGGCGTTGTTGCCCTGACCCGTGAAGTCATAGGCAGGCTGACCTCGCTCGTTGAAGTGATAAACGAGGGCGGTGTCGGCGTCGTAGGTGTCCTTCGCGCTCTCGACTTTCGCCGCCGAGTTTCCCGCATTGCCGTAGTAGAGCCAGAATGTCGTTTTTCCACCCGGTTTAAGCCCCGGCACGTTCACCCAGATGAAGGCCTCGTCCAGAAGGGAATCGAATTTCTCGATGTGATAGGACAGGAGCGTCTTGTCATCCACCGAGACGAACCTCAGGTCGGTACCGTCCTGCTTCGCATCGGCAAAGCGAAAATCGCCGTCGTGCAGACGCAGCAGGACCGGCGTGGCCCCAAGTGGATCGGAGATCGGCACGCCCGAGCCGCTCGTGTCCACGGTGACCTGCTTGCGCAGCGTCCATTCACTGTTCCACCAGGCCCGCGCGGGGCTCGCACCTGCCAAGAAGACCGCGGCGGCCACAACCAAGCACCTCGTCAGCGCTCCATGCGCGGAGGTCACCCAGCGGGTCCCTGTGTTTGCGGTCGGCATGGGCATCAATGGCGCGCTCAATAGTCCAGCCGCACGCGGAACCTCATCTGGATCTCGTGGGCCTGGGTGTACGTCTGGCTTACCATGGGATACGCGATGTCCACTCCCCCACTCAGGTGGTCGACGAGGGACAGCCGGCTACCCATGCCAAAGCTGGAGAGATTGAAGCGGGCCACCTGTTCGGGCAGCGGATTGAGCACCTTGAGTTCGCCCGCGTCCCCAAAAAGGTAGAAACGCCAGTCGGCGCTTTTGCCTTCGAACATCAGCGGAGGCGTGCGCAATTCCAGGGAACCGAAGATCCCGTCATCACCGACGACTTCGGACTCCAGGTAGCCGCGCACGGTGGATTCTCCTCCCCCGCTGTATTCCTCGCTGCTCACGAGGGGCTGGTTGGCCAGCTGGCCCTGGACCTTACCGAACAGCTCCCAACCACCGCCCAGCTCCTGGGTATGCGACACGTCCCCCCGGTAATAGATGAAGGATCCGTCCGAGCCGAATCGGTTGAGATCGAACTGATTTGGGCCGCTGCCGAGGCCCCGGAAATTGAACGTCACCGAAGAATCCAGCGCCGTGACCGAGCCCTTGCCGCCCGAGTCCCCCCAAGTCGCCGAATAACCTGCGATCACCGGATAATAGGTGATTGGTGTCACGATCGTGCCGGCGGTGCTCGTCGTTCCCGGTGTCGTCCCGGACGTCGGGGCCAGCTGCACACTCTGTTGGAAGTGCTTGTAGTCGACGCTGAGGCTGAACGAATCCGTGAAGTTCTCCCAATCCTTGCCCGTCGCCCAATCCTTGCCGCTCGGGAGGGCAAATATAGCCCGCAACTCCAAGGTTTCCCCTGGTCCCGCCACGGTCGATCCGCCGAGGGTCGAGACATTGCTGTCCTGCTTCGTTCCCTGCAGCATAAGGCTGAAGTGGTCGTACCCAGGAAAACGCGCCAGATAGTACCCCGATGCGACCTCCGAATCCTTGCGCTCCTGCGGGGCCACCTCGAAGCTGAACCCCACGCCCTGCCCCGACTGCCCGAGATTCGAGTCGCTCACCGAGGCAACCACCCGCAGCGGCTTGGTATTTGGGCTGTAATCGTCATTCAACTCCGCCCCCGCGTGAAACGGATTGGAGTCCTTGACCACGAGGTCGATGTCGTACGTCCCCGGCTCGGCACCCGGGCGAAGGGTTGGCGTCACGGTTCGATCCGCGAGCTGGTTCAGGGCGACCACATTCTGGTTGATATCGTCAAAATTGAGGACCTTGCCCTCCGCGAGCGAGGGAGCAGCCTGCTTGATCTCCGCAGGCGAAAAATAGCGAGCGCCCTTCACTCTCAACTGCCCGACCGTTCCCTCGGTCACCTGCAGGAAGATTATTCCCGACTTGTCGACCAGCCCGGCCGGCTGGACCGACACGGCGCCAAATCCCTTGGCCTGGTATGCCTTTTCCAAGGCAGAGCATGCCGCCCGAATATCATCGGTCGTACGGTCGGGACCCAGATAGGGGTATACTGCTCGCTCGACTTCCAAGGACGCCAAGGAATGAACTCCGTTCACGCGATATTCGGAGATGAAGAAGAAGGCTGCAGGCTCGGCCCCCATCGCGGTCCAAACTGTCAGGCCAGCCGCAAAATAAACCAGCCGGCGGACCGTCGGCCAGAAGCGGAGCCAAGCCGATTCAAACCTAGGCGAACGCCAAGCAACCGCGCGAATGACTGGATGTTGTGGGAGCAAACGAAAGGCGCACCGACGAGACGCGGTGATACCTATCGCTGAGGAAAAATACCACGGGATGGAGTTTCAAGCCCCACCCGTATTTGCGCAGAATTGTAACAATTTCGGACCTAAAAACGGTCCACGGCGGCCAAGCCCCTGACCAAAATCGACGACGCGTGCCGTCAGCAACTCTGACGTCGCGACAACGGCGCAAAGATGAGTTGAAACCGAAGGAGGTCAGGGTTCGGCCCATCGATTTTATGGGGCTGGCCTGTTGCGCCATTCTCTCGTTCAGAGCTGTCGCAGTTTATAGCGGGACCCATGCTGCTCCGATGCTTCCATACGACACTCAGTCAATCGCGGACAACTTATCCATCCGTCGATTGTGGCCAATTTGGAGCGTCCTTTCGCCGCCAAACGACGCCAAGATCGGCGGAAGACCGTTGCTGAATCTAACGTTTGTCCGGCAAGACTGCCAACGCGGCCAACAAGAAGCCTCATCCGGATCTGACGGGATTCAATCCGGGAACAAAAGTTATATCGTCGCCGCCACCGTAACCGAGCACCTCTACAGTGATTATTGAAGGGATCAGGGTCTGTTGGGCCTGCGCCGCGGCCTGTTGATTGGCCACCTGGGCGGCCGAGCTCGCACTGGCCGCGGACGTGCTGGCTGCAGCCGCCAGACCGCCAATGTTGGGCACTGCCGCGACGGGAACACCCGTGGTCGTTCCGCCCGCCTGAATATTAGTGGCATTCAGCACGTGCAAGGCCGAGATGTTAATCGATCCAGAGGCTCGGATGCCGGCGTCTCCCGCATCGACAGTTCCCACTGGGGCAATCAGGTCGACTGAGCCGGGCGCAACGCCGGCAAGCGTCGCAAGAACCCCAATGCCGCCGCCCGTAGCAAGTCCCGCCAGGTCGTTCTCGATATTTGCGCTCTGCGGATCAACCAAGACTCGGGTTGGCGGCGCGGAAAACACTGTCTTCGAGCTACTGCCGGCCGCAATGTTACCCAAGGTGGACCAGATGATCGCATTTCCCCCGCTTAACGTAAAGATGCGCGATGTCCCAACATTCACATTTCCTTGCGCAAAAATCGAGATGTTACCTCCATTCTCAGTGAGGATGCCTTGGTCTGCAGTCTGGGCATCAGTGGGCTGACCCACGACGATGGTACCCAAAGGAGCCAAAAGCGAAATGTCGCCGCCGTTGGTCGTTGCGATCTCTCGGGTCGCTAGCGAGATCGATATTTGATTCGGATCCATTGAATATACTGGAAAAGTACTACTTGGAAACAAAGCCTCGATCGCTGCATACCCGGAGGCATAGGTCCCGAAATTTGGGCTGGCAGGATTGTTGCGATCGCGCCCGGCATCGCGCAGCACCAAGTAGAAGGTGTCGAGTGCAAGACGGTACTCGGCTTCCGTTTTCAGCCCGGCTGGCAGACTTAGAGATGGAGCCAGCAGGGCATTCCAGATCGACTGTGGCGTGCTGTCGCTCGAGGTTGGCACCCCAACCATCGAGGCCAATTCCGGTAGATAGCGGGCCGCATTTGCTCCAGCCGTCGCTGGATCCAAATACTGGTCAATGAACGATTGCAAACTGATCTGGGTGGCTGCCAATCCGAGCGGACCGCTCGTCAGTTGGCCAATTCCATCGATCCCTGCCGCAGCGATCACGTCGGACCCCTCAAACGGAAGGTAAGGATTTGCGGCGTTGCCAATGCTGGTGATGCCCACTGATGTGCCGTCTTTCGCTTTCGGCCCCACCCCCAGATTGATATCGCCGCCCGCAAGAACCTCGAGCGTGCCCGGTCCGCCGATTTGAATGTCGCCCGTTGTAGGCGTGCCGCCAGGGGTTGATGAGGTGGTCGGAACTGCGAGAAGAAGTGCGTTGCCTTCCGTCTGTGCCTCAACGCGCAAGGCCGATGCAGGGTCATATGCGGTCACGTTGCGTCCGGCAATAACCTCCGTTATGTCGCCCGGATTGTCATTCTGCACATAAAGGGCAATGTCTGTGATATCCCGACCCGCAACCACCTGGGCGCTCTTGCCTGCATACAGCGTAAGGCCGGAGATATCGCCGGTCTCGGCATAAAGCCTCACGGGATTGGTATCATCGACATGGAGCAGTCCGGGAGCATGCAATGCATCCTGTGCCTGACTGACGCTGTGAACGCCCGTCACGGAGCCCGATACCGCAAAAAGGCCGTTGATTGCCTGGAGCGTGATTGCAGAGCTCAGAGTGGATTCGAACGCGGATGCGCCCGTCGTAAAGGAAAGTGCCAGCGGCGTGGCCACACCGGGAATGCGCGACGGATCCGCGTCCGATAGATTGACCTGACTCGTGCCCCAACTCAAAAGACCATTCACCACTGCATTGGGCTGCAAACCATTGATAGAACCTTCGGATGCTAAATCAACCTCGCCCAGAGTAGAAGGTGAAAGAGTAAGACTTCCGACAATGTCGATGTCTCCATTGAAAGACGTCGCATACAGAGAGGGCGGCGCCACTCCAAAAACTGTGGTAAACGGCGTGAGCAACATGGGTGTTTCGACAAGACCGAGCCAAGGCTCAGATGCCGTTGATAGGTTGCCCGGAACATCGTTGAGTATCGTGCTATACCAACCGTAAAGGGATCCGCCGTTCGGGTTGTCAGGACTGTCCTTAAGGGTCACCGTTCCGGCCAGCGACGATACGCTGACAGAGTCGCTTGTGGCGAAGGTCGAAAAATAAGTCTGATCGTCAATTCCATTGCCGAATCCCTGCGGCAATAGAAAGGGATTCGCCACCGGACCAAGCAGAACATCATCCGCGGCGCTGACCGTGAAGCTTCCCTGACCCAAAAAGAGAGTGGTCGGAAGCCAGTTTACCGAATTGTTTTGGGCTGCCGACAGCGAGCTTTTCTGCGAAGGCGTAAATATACCCCGCGTGCTGTTGGTGAGGATGCTGCCGCCCGCGTCCAGCTCGCCGGTTCCACGTTCTACGTAATATACTCCGCCGTTGATATCGTTTCCGGCGTCGACGACAAGATCGCCGCCTCCAAGTTCAAGAACTGGCTGATCCAGGGCAACCTTGTTCAACTCTGGCCCTCCTGCGGTCGCGACCGTCGTTTGATACCCCGTACGTTCGTTCGTTGGAATCACTGCGTCGACATTGATGATGTCGCTTCCCGCCTCGAGAGTCACGTTCCCGCCACCAAAGGCGCCGACGCCCTCAAAGAAATTGCTGAAATCAGTCCACCAAGATGTCGATGCGATCAGCGGATCGCTCCCCTCCGAATCAAATTGACCCAGCCCATTGACCAGGCCTCGGCGATATAGCCAGTTTGAGGGCAGCTCCGATGATGAATCCGGTGCGCCGTTCGCCGTTAAATGCTCAATGTCCCCCTGAGCGACAATCGTCACGTTTCCGCCGCCGGAGGTGTACTGTGCCGGGTAGGATCCGTCCGGAAGATCGAAGTTGGTCACGGGCGCCGTTTGCGTTCCCGCGGTGTAGATCGTAGCCAAGTTGTTCAACAATTGCACGTTGCCACCTGAATTTATGTCGATGTCGCCGGTTCCGGTTCGGACGGTTTGAAAGTTACCGGTGACAATGACTTCGGACGTGTTCGATATGGGATTGGCTGAAAGATTGGGCACATCCAGCCCAATCTGAACCGAACCGGTGCCGGCGGGGAGTTCGGACTTAGGAAGCACCTGGCGAATATCGGCCGCGCTGAAATCGGCGCCTGAAACCAAGTTAAATGCCCACGACTTGCTCCCGGCAGGCAACAAGGTCGCCAGCCAAAGAGTGGAATTGTCAGAGCCATCGTAGCCGGCAAACCCGTCATTGAGCGAGACAGGAGTTCCCAGATTTGGGTCAACGCCAAATATCAGATTTCCCGATGCGCGAAGCGTCAGGAATCCCGGCTCGCTCAGGTTCGGGCCGAACCGATAAATCATCGAAGAGAGATCCCAATTGCTGGCGACCGAGGGATCCCCAATTCCAGAATAAGCAGCCCCTTCCGTAAAATCCCATGTGGTGGACAAGGTAAGATTGCCTTTGGGATTGACGATTTCGGCTCCCGGACGGACCTGGATCGCCGAGGCTGATGCCGCCAGTCCGGGATTTTCAGCCACCAGTGAATTGACGATGGAAGTCGAGTGGCCGGCGATAATTGTGGGAGTGCCGTCGGGATTGAATTGTACGGTGCCGTCGGGATTGACCATGATTCCGCCCGCAAAATTCGCTCCATCGCTTTGAACCAAGTACTGCACCGTCGCATCAATCACCCCCGGAGTCACACCAGCCAGTTTGGTTCCCGGAGAAAGATCAAAAACCTGAAGGCCCTCGACAACGACGCTGGCGCTCGGCTCTCCCGCAATCGAGGCGTCGATCGGCAAGCCTTCGATCATTCCGTCGATTGGACTGACCTGAACATCATAGGGAATTCCGTTCTTATCCAGGATTTGGGGCGCGCTCAGACGTAGCGTTCCGAGCGACGTGTAGTAGGGGGAGAGGTCCGTGACATTGGTCGTTGTCAGGACTAGGGCGCTGCCATCGGGTTGCCTGTACGGCAGGCTGACCGGTATGGAACCGCCGGAGCCGCCGGCGAAACTGATCGTCCCCGCCTGGGCCAACGTGACCGTGGAGCCTGGCAACGCGGTGGTTAGGTAGGGCGTCAGCGCCGTGGCGGCAAACACCGTGCTAACCCCGGCCGCCGTCGTGATTTTGCCGCCGCTGCTGAAGCCTATCTGGTCGTTGCCCGGCGTGCCACTAGGCAGGAAAATAGAAACTCCGACCGGAACGCTGATCGAGCTGCCGGGGCCGTCCGGGCCGTTGGCGATCGGATCGAGCTCAACCGGGTGGTCGTTGACAACAGAAAGATCGATGGTGGAGCCGGGTTTGACATCCACAACGGCTACTCCGCTGCCGAATTGTTGCGTTGCCAAATTGCGCACGCCGGCAGCTGCATTAGTCCCGCTAGTAACGTAGCTGCCGGCCTCGAGAGAAATCGAACCGCCGGCGCCCGCGTCGTCAAAATTTATGCCCCGCACTGAAAGGTTCGAACCCGATTCGAGACTGACACTGCCGCTCGCGGATAGGTCAATATTGCCCCCAGTCGCGCCGGACGCGTCAATTTTTCCCGTCACATCGATCGATCCCTTGTCAGTTGATAGATCGAATGTTTGCGCAGACACTGTGCCGTCGACCGCGACATCGCCGCTCCCAACGCGGATATTTTGCGACTGCGAAAAACCGCCAGCGGCAAGAGCGGTTTCGAGCGTGCTCAATTTCGTCGTCGAGCTCCCAGTTGTATCACTCAGATTTGATGCATCGAGAGAAAAGATGCCCCCTTGACCGTTGCGGGCATCGAGCGTCGGGATCGGATTGCCGCCAGAATCAAGCGTAGGCAGCGTCACGGACGCCACCGTAAACGTTCCGTTTGGCGCGCTGACCGACAAGCTTCCGGGATCGCCTCCGCCGGATTCGGCGGCGATTCCAATGTACGCCCCGGCCGACAGATCCACATTGCCATTTTCGGATGTCAAACTCACTTGGCCCCCGTTCGTATATGAGTTTTGGCCGTTAAAGATTTTCGCAGTTCCCCTTGCGTCAAGTGTGCCTTCAATCGAAACCGAACCACCGGCCGCATTGGAGCCAGTCGCATCCAGCACCAATGTGCCGCTGGGCAACATGATTTCGCCATTGGTTGCAACATCGACACTCGTGCCCTGCAACGTAAGACTCGCGCCAAGTCCACCCTCTACCGCAGCCCCGGAATTCCCGGAAAATGGCTCAACGACCAACGCCTTTCCTGCGGCGATCACTTGGTTTGCCCCGGCAGCGCCGGTGAGCAAGGGCGTATTGATAGTCAATGTTCCGGGCGTGACCAAACCGGGATTAGTGCCGCCAGAGCCCTTGAGAATGACGCCTCCAGAGGCCTGGAGGACCAATCCGGAATATCCGTCGACGGTCACCAGGTTGTTGGACGCAGAGGCACTGGGCAACGCGGCGCCCAACTCGATGATTCCCATGCCATTCCCCGTATCGGCATTGAATGTCAGTGTCCCGCCATTTGCCAACACGGCAGAAGTTGGAGGTGGCGCCGATGAACTATTGTCCAAGAGAATGTTCTTGGCATTGAAAGTCACGTCGTTGCCGTCGCCGAGAATTTCGCCCGCATGCAGTGTCAGGTTTGAAAGCAACGGCCTTCCGTTTCCGTCGAGCGCACCGATTTGACCGGTCCCATAGGTGTTGATCGACGAATAACTCAACAGAGAAAGGGAGGTTGCCGCGCTCTCGAGCGAGTTGATCGCCCCAGGAGCCAGGACGAGGCCGGCGTTGATTGGCACGGAGCTGTTCGCGCCGAGCTGAAGGCCTATCCGTCCGCTGTCCAGATTGACGGTCTCGCCGGTAATCCTAGCAGTCGGATCCAGCGACGACGCAAAGGTCGAATCGAGGGTCACACTGCCGCCGCCCATTATCTGCGCTCCAGCCATCACGGCCAGGGCCGGTAACTCCCCGGACGCTGTGGATTCCGTCGCATAGGGGGTGACGCCAACGCGGGAGCTCAGGGCGGACGGATTACTGCTCACCCGCAGCATGACTCCATTGCCGCTTGAAACGGTGTTCCCAGTCGACCCTACTTGGCCGAATAGTAGCGTGTCGGACGGGCCAGATACGATGGACGAACTTTCGACGAAGGCTCCGCTGTCAATCGTCAAGGATTGGTTTGCGACCAATATCAGGTCGGCGGCCTCGAGCGGCGACTCCGAGTCGTTTGCAACCTCCAGGCTCGGCGCGGTCACGATGACCGAAGTGCCATTTGCGGCCGGCACGCCGCTGCCGCCGATCAAAAGGTTCCCAGCGTTGAAACTCGTCAGCTCGGCCGAGCTTAGGTATAGGGTCCCGGCGGCCGCTCCGGTTCCAGAATCGTTGATTACAATTCCTTCCGCATTTCCACCGCTGATGTCGACCAAACCGCCCTTGCCTCCAGCCGCCGCTTGGGCTGCTAGCGTGCCCTCGAACGCAAGTCCTGCGGTCGCGGAAATCGTAAGTTGTCCAGCGTCGACGGGAAGTGATTCGGCCAATGTACTTGAAGTCTGGGAAGCCTGGCCGAAAAAGCTGTTGGCTGAAAAATTGGTGTATTGCGCCCGCGCCTGGACGACCGCCGCCGGCGCCACATTGAATTCGCTGAACAAAGGCTGCGACGGATTGAATGCGTTGAAGCGATACCCGGCGACCACGTAGGATCCGTCGGGTTGCGCCGTCACTTGAGAGGGAGGAGTTTCGGTTCCACCTTCGGGTGTCACAAGGAACGCGCCAGGCAGCAGCGCGAATCGCGCGGGCAAAAGCGTATAAGCCTGCACTCCCTGCCCGTTACCCAAATTGATATCGATCTGATCGCCGACCGAAAGACGATTCGCACCCCCAGCGCCGACGCTAGTGTAGCCTAGGTCGCCCAAAGCCAAGTTTGGAGCCGCGGACGAACCGGGCGTTGAATTGAATCCGGAATCAGGGGCATAAGCCGCCCCGTACCCCGGTATCACAGCAAAACCAGGCGCCGAAGGGGACAGTATGTCGTTGGTCCCGCCGACGCCGGGGACAAATTGATACGCATTAAGATCGCCACCGCCACTTGTGTCGATCACGGCCCCTCCATTCGCCTTCACCGTCGCCGCCGATAAATTGATCTGCTTGCCGGGCAGGCCTCCGCTCGTGATGTCGGTTCCCGTTGGATCAATCCAGTCATTGTCGGTCAGAACCAAGCCGTACGGAATCGGAAGAGCCAGTCCCGTCGACGAATCAACAAGCGATGCCGAGACCGATGTCGTACTGCCATTCTCCAGAATGAGCTGATTTGTCACCGGAACCGCCTTATTCGTTATCGGATCGATTGGAACGGATCCGCTGCCGTTCCAGCCGAGATTGATGGTCCCCACGGGTGCCTTCAGATTTCCACCCTGATCGATGGTCGAGGCGTAAACGTTCAGCGTGCCTCCGGCGGACAACGGAGTCTGGGCTCCGCCCGACAAGGCAAACGTCACCGAGCCTGGGTGAGCCTGCGCGCCAGGCGCGTCGCTTGCCAGTTGGTAATCGTATGCCGAAATGGTGAACGTTGTCGCGGTCGGCGGATAGATCTGGGCTGCGGTCATCGAAAGGCTGCCTGCAACATCCAGCGTTCCGAATCCGCGGATATCCCCTTCCTCCACGACAAGACTTGTCTGGCCAATCTGCTGCAAAGACAGATTCCCGACGTCGATCAGGCCGACCTGGCCACTGCTTCCTGCCGAGACGGTCAAGGTCCCGCTGCCATAAACGGGAGGAACAAAGGCAACGCCTGCCAGGTCGATGAACGGACTTGCTGGTTGCCCTAGCGAAATCGGAGCCTGGTAGGGTTGGCCCAACGCGACGTAAGGGGCACTTAGAATTACCGGACCGTTTGCCAGAATGATTCCGCTGTCGCCGACTGCCAGGCTGCCGCCGATCGCGATATCCACAGGCCCCTGAAAACTAACCGTGCCTTTCAGGGCCAAAGAATCGAATCCTCCGTTGTTAAGTTGGTCCGCGGCCACAAACCCCATGCCGGCGATTGAATTTCCTTTGGCATCCACTGACGGATGGCCGATCGCAGTCTGGCCCGGGCTATCGATTGCAGTAGGATCCGGGATGTATGAGGGCACCGGAAGAGATGCCGCAGAAGCGGTCACCAACAGGGTCGGGTCAAGAGGAGTCAGGATATTGGTCGCGTTGGATAAGATCGTGAGGCTGCCACCGGCCGAGGTAGGGCCACCCGCCGCCCCCTTCAAATAGGTGGAATCGACAACCAGTTCCTTGTTACCGGTGAAGGTGATGCTTCCCGCATTGCTGGAGACCACCGTTGGAACGACTGCGAGCCCTAGCGGCACACTGGAGGAGGCGGCGCCGCTTCCTCCGAGCGAGGGCGCCAGATTGAGCAATCCGAACGCATCGTTCGAGTCGCTCCATCCGGAAACGTCGAGCCGTGCTCCGGCTTCGACCACGATGTTTCCGCTCACAGCGATCGAACCGCCTGGCAGAACCGACCCCGTATTGATATAGCCCGCATCCCCGGGAAGATTCCCGTAGGGATCGGCACCCAGTACTGTCAATCCGGCCGTAGAAAGAAAGCTCTGGGGTCCCAGGTCGACCGTCGCAACCGTTCCAAGGGAGCTCTTGAACAGCGTGACGTTGTTGTTGCCGCCCACAGTTCCGTCATTGATATCAATGCTTCCGCCAGGCACCACGACGGAGCCTAGCACCGCAATCGTCTGCCCAAGCAGATTCACCCCTTCCGTGTCGTTGATCTGGGGATCGGTTTTGATCTCGGCACCCGCACCCACGAGCAGGTCGCCGCGAGCCACCAACTGATTTAGGCCTTGCTGTGACGGATCCGTGACACCTACGGCATCGAGCGTGAGGCTGACAGGCGTATATTCAAATGACGGAGGCGTGATCATATCGGACTTGTATCCCGCTGCCGACAGCAAAATCTGCAATTGCTGCACTCTCGGGTCGATCTGGGTATCGGGCGCAACGAACACGGCCGGGATAAATACGGCATCGCCCGATGCATCCTTGACCGCATTCCCATTCGAGTCCGTTTCGGCGCGTCCTAGTCCTATGATCGTGAACGCGCTGAAGCCTCCTTCGCTGAAGAAATCTCCAGGCAACAGAAGTTCCCCAGCCGGAAGGGAGACTCCCCCGTTATTCCCAATTTGAACCAACGGAGCCTGCAGGCTAAGTGAGCCTCCGCCGTTTCCGGAAAATCCTTGAAGCGGTTCCGCGTCCGCAGGAAGTACCGCTTGTCCGGCGGCGTCAAAAGCCAACGAACCCCCGACGATTGAGGCGATCGACGGGTCCTCTCCGGACCTTAGAGAGACCGCGCCCGCCGAGCCATAGGTGATGCCGCCATTCGCGCCGATCAACGCCCCTCCATTTACGTCGACAATGCTTCCGGCATCAAGATTCACTTTCGTTCCGGCAAGAGTGATCGATCCGCCGTTGACCACGAGGGGTTCTGTGCCGGCCCCGGCCGCGCTCATTCGGTCGTCGACGATCAATCCCGCCGTGCTCAGGGTCGCACCGGCCGCCACGGTGATGTTGCCGCGAGCAGCGTTGTACGGCAAGACACCGTTCATGTTGATCGAATAGGTCGAATGCTCCCAGAAATCGTGGGCGGTGAAGCTTAGGTTGCCGCCCGGCGCCAAAACGCCGCCCTCAAGGTCGATGTTGGCCGCGTCAAACGTGATCTTGCCCCCAGGAATCGTTTGAATGGTGATATTGTTAGGATCGCCCGGATTGGCACCCACGGTGATAGTTCCAAATTCCGGAGCAGGCTGATTCGTCGTCGGATTTACGGGTACGACAACGTTCAGCGCGGTGTTGATTTGGTCATTGTCCGCGCTGTCATCGATCGTAAGGTATCCGAAGCCTCCGTAATCACTGGCGTTCGGATTCACTAGGTCCGGTGAAATGACCAGAGCCCGCGGATCGCTCGGTTGCGGAAGGTCACTTGACTGGAAAAAGATGTCAGGGGGCGTCGGCGAATTGAAATCGTAGGTATTTGATCCAGGCGCCGTTAGATATTGCCTTTCAAATGTAAGCGACAACGAGGCCGGCATCGGCTGGTTGTCCAGTTCCCAGACTTGCGGGCCTATTGGAGACGAACCCGCCGTCTGCAGCTCCTGAAGCGAACTCGAAAGATAGGGAATAAACGGCTTTATCTGGAGCGAACCGGGAAAAGTCTGGCCGACCAGGTTACCTGAAAGCGTCATCGTCGGCGCTGTTATTTCCAAACTGCCGCCCGCGCCCCCCTGGGCGTAGCTGGGATCAAATGTCTTCAGAGGCACCGGATTGGTGGTTACGGTCGTAACGCCCCACTTTGCGTCCGTTGTCGAGTTCGTTCCCGTGTAAATGCCCTGGTAAACTATGTTTGGCGTCGCATTGGAAATGTCGACAATTTGGCCTCCTGAGAGCAGCTTCGTAGTCTGGACATAGCCTCCCTGATAATCAATCCAGCCGCCCGAGACGTCGATGCTTGAGCCGCCCTGCAATACCACGGCGCCTCCGGCATTCAGCGAGACGTTACCCCCATTGGTCGTCAATTCGCCCACGTCATGCTGAATGAGGCCGATATAACCCGTGGTGTCGGCCAGTGGCGTTCCAACCCATGGCTCACCGTTATAGGTTCCCGAATTCCGAATATCGACTTGAATGGTCTGGCCACGGAGCACGCCGTTGCGCTGGAGGGGCGAGTTCGCGAGCTGGGGCCCCAGCAATTGCACGGAGATTATGTTTTCCTTTACCGACGCGCTCACGTCCTCAGAGCCGGCCACATTTATAACCGCGCCGGAATCCAGGGTAATCTGGCCCCCGTCGTATATGAACTGCTCGCCCGTTACCGGAAAGGCGATCCCAGTCGCCGGATTGACGCCGCCCTCCGTGAATCTCCAGCTTCCAGCATTGACCGCAAGATTCGCATTTGGCGCGAGAAGAGTCGCTCCCGCATCCGAGGCGTCGGCACCCAAAAGTGTAACGGTCCCGCCCCAAATATTGATTTGCGACGGCAAAGCCAGCGAGGCACCAACGACCGTGTCCGTGCTCGCAAGCTCTGGCAGGATTTGGGTCAGACTTGCTGGTCCGAGGACGACAGATCCCGTGCTCTGGAAGTAAAAGGGTGTGCCCGCGCTTGTGCCACTGGTCGCGGAATTGAACTCTGCCAGGAGGTCGATCCGACCGTTCAAGGTCACCGATGTACTGCTATCGATGGTCCCCAATTGATTTATCGCCGCCCCCGCGAAGGTGACATCGGCGCGGGGTGCCTCGACTAAGCCAGGAGCATTAGTCGGCGCTCCCGTTTCAATGGTTGCATCGGCATTCGTCACGGTGCCAGCGGACGGCGAGATGGTCGTCACGCCTTGACTGGCAACCGCACCCACATAAACGTCGAGACCGCGTAGGCTAGCATCGGCTGTGTTATGGGCTGTGAGTCCAACCTCCAGCCCGGCAGCAAGAATCGCCTGGCCATCCGGCGTGTTGATCGTGCCGGCATTCGTGACGTTGGGACCAATAAGCGCGACAAGTCCGCCGACATGCTCAGAATTGGTCGGTGCAGTAATCTGGGCCCCAGGCTGGACCACAATATCGCCGTAGCCGCCACTGGCTGTTAGAGGCGTCTGCGCCGGCGTCACACCAGCCGATGCGACCGAGGGATTGAACGCGGGGGTCGGACCGTTGTTCCCGGCAGGCTGGGCAATAGCCGAAAAAAGGAATTGTTCGTCCGAATTGTTAAGAAGTCCCAGCTGGATCAGATTCGCATTGATCGGCAATGACGATGCGACAAAGGAGTGTGCATTTATCTGGGATGATCCGCCAAAAATGATGCCGTTGGCGTTCATGACGTAGATTTGGCCGCCCACCTCCGGATTGCCGTTCGCATCCGTCAGACCGTTTGTCGTATTCAGTGCTCCCAGAATCTGCGAGGGACGGACGGACGGGTCGCGTACGAAATTAAAGGCAATCCACGTTGCAGCGCTGGCGCCGCCAGCGCTCTGGTCGAAGGTGAGCGAAGTGTTTTTGCCAATGTCGAAGGTTTGCCATTCCAAAAGCGCCTCCTGCTGGGTCTGTGCAATCGTGATCTTGTTTTGATTGCCGGTACCCGCCATAGGCACTCCGGCACCCTGCCAGAGCACGGGACTGCCGTTCGCGTCAACAGCGACACGTAAGCCAGGGGCCGAGGGCGTTGGTCCAGCGCTAGGCAGCACCGGGCTCGCCAGACCGTCGGGAACATCGGGCAGTTCTTGCCCGGATTGGTTTGGATTTAATCCCAAATTGACAGGCGCTTCAGCCGCAGCGGCCGCAGCGTGAGCCGCCGCCTGCATCGCTTGAACTGCAGCAAGCGCATTCGACGACCTCCTTAGGGCGTCCGCCATGCTCGGTGATCCGGGAACAAGCGTCGCGCTGGCGGCACGTCCAGCCGGGCCCGACGGGGCCGCTGCAGACGCCGCATTGCCCCGTCTGAGAAGATCCGACGCGATAAGCGGCTGAGCCACCAGAGGAAGGATGGCAAGACAGAGCAGCCCGCAAAACAAACGGCGTGGCAAATTGGGCGGCCCAAACACCGCAGAATCGCGCTTCTGTCTCAGGGGGTGCATAAAGGATGCACAAATAGACAAAATAGGCTCAATCGTGCGGCAGTTCAGAAGGCGGTTGACGGCGAAAATTCCAACGCGAAATTGTGCGGTCAAAAGTTGAATTTTGAATTGTGGTCAGGAGACGATTTGGAGGCCGACGTTTCAAGAGCACCCTCGTGTCGCGCGCAATTGTAACAATAGCGACAGATCCGAGACCGTGTCACTCAGCAGATCGGATTCATTGGGTTGCCGACCGCGGAGGCTTCGCTGGGAATGAAAAAAAAGCCGGCGGACGCCCCGTTGAGCGCCCGCCGGCCACGAATCCAAACTATCTAATCCCTAGCGATCAAACGATCGCGCTCAACCCGGCAGCCTGAAACCGGCGGCGGACGACCACAAAGCCGATCGTCAGCAAGCCAAGAATGGCCGCATAGGTTGCGGGCTCCGGGATGGCCGTGAA
>Ga0182018_10000919_pt1 | contig 36090 bp, 30 predicted proteins | sample 812P2MmetaG_FD_120490 | JGI IMG/M metagenome (GOLD analysis project Ga0182018, IMG submission 120490) | Permafrost microbial communities from Stordalen Mire, Sweden - 812P2M metaG | ecosystem: Environmental > Terrestrial > Soil > Wetlands > Permafrost | place: Sweden: Stordalen | collected...
ACAAGCGTGCTCATTCCGTCGAATGGCGCCACCTTGACCGGCACCCAATACCTGGATGCGAGCGCCTCGGGCAATGTGACCAAAGTGGAGTTCCATCTCACGGGCGGAACACTGAACAACGCCCTGATCGCCACCGCCACCCCGACCTACTACGGCTGGCTCACAGGCTGGAACAGCACCACCGTGGCCAACGGCACCTACACCTTACAGAGCGTGGCCTACTACGCCTCGGGCGCGAGCGGCACCAGCACCGGCACCACGATCACGGTCAACAACTGAGACAATGCGGCTCGTTGCACCCGCCGTCCCGCAGGAGCTGATCGGGGCTGAAGCGACAAGTCAAGCAACCGCGCCTGGGGTCGGAAGCCGCCGTCCATCATCCGGCCGCGCTTGCGAATGTGGCGCGCCACCCTGCGGCGCTTTCGGGGCAGTCCTAGACGGATTGTTTTCGTGAGCGTTTCGCCGGATCCGGATCACGGTAGCTCCAAGCTGCTACCGGGAATCTCGGTGGTTGTGCCGGTATTCCACAGTCAAGAAAGCCTCGCGGAGCTCGTCGACCGTGTCCTGCCTGTGCTGGCCACACTTGGGAACGAGCACGAGGTGATCCTGGTTGACGACGGAAGCATTGATGGAAGCTGGTCTGTCGTGAAGCACCTCGCACAATGCAGTCCTCATGTCATTGGCTTTCGCTTGATGCGCAACTTTGGCCAGCACAACGCGCTGCTTCTCGGGATCCGCCGCGCCCGATATGACATTGTCGTTACGATGGATGATGATCTACAGAACCCTCCGGAGGAGATTTCGAAGCTAGTCGCAGGGCTGAACGATGGCTACGATGTCGTGTACGGAACCCCCGCATCTCAGGCCCGGGGATTGTGGCGAAGGCTCGCCGGTCAACTCACCCGAGTCGCCTTGCAGCAGGCGATGGGCAGCCACCGCGCCGTACGGGATATCAGCGCATTTCGTGCATTTCGGACTTCGCTGCGCGAGGCGTTCGCGACTTATCAATCGCCCTATGTGTCCGTCGACATTCTCCTCACATGGGGGACGTCGCGCGTCTCTTCAGTGATGGTGCGACAGGACGCCCGACAATATGGCGCATCGACCTACACCTTTCGGCGCCTTGTCACACACGGGCTCAACATGATGACCGGCTTTAGCACCCGACCGCTGCAACTGGCGAGTCTGCTGGGCATATCCTTTACGGCAGTCGGATTTTTTGTTTTTGCTTACGTCCTCGTCCGTTACCTCATTCAGGGCGGGAGCGTTCCGGGCTTCTCCTTTCTCGCGTCGACCATCGCTCTCTTCTCGGGAGTGCAACTGTTCACCCTCGGCGTCATCGGCGAGTATCTTTCACGGGTATACGTGCGCTCAATGGATCGGCCAACGTACGTGGTTGCAGAGACCACCGCTAGTCACCCCATAAACGACGTCGCCCGCTGAATGAGGCTCAGCCAACCCTCGGCAACTACAGTCCGCAGCGTGGTGGGCCGATATCGAATCCCGTTCAACAGACCTTTTCTCACGAGCGCAGCGCGGAGCCGACTCGCCGAGTCCATTTCCTCATCGGTTTGGTCAGGCGACGGACCCTTCACGCGCCGGGTACGTCAGCTGCTCGAGGAGGAGCTGGATGTACCGGCCGCTCTGCTGACCACCTCGGGAACAAGCGCCCTGGAAATGATGGCGCTTCTCATCAACGTCGCGACCGGGGATGAGGTGATCGTCCCGTCCTATACCTTCGCATCGACCGCCAATGCGTTCATTCTGCGGGGCGTTCGGCCAGTATTCATAGATGCCCGTATTGACACTCTAAACCTCGACGAGCGGCTCCTTCCTGACCTGATCACCCCGAGGACGAGAGCGATTGTGACCATGCACTATGCCGGCGTGGCATGCGAAATGGACGCGATCCACGACATTGTCGCCGACCGGTCCATCACAGTCCTAGAAGACAATGCCCATGGGCTCTTTGGTCAGTATCGCGGGCGTCCACTCGGTACCTTGGGCGCGCTGGCAGCGTTGAGCTTTCATGAGACCAAAAACTTCCCGTGTGGAGAGGGTGGATGTCTGCTCGTCAACGACGAGCAGCTTCTGGATCGCGCCGAGATACTGCGTGAGAAGGGGACCGACCGCTCGCGCTTCTGGCGCGGTGAGGTGAACCAATACACGTGGCGCGATATCGGTTCCAGCTATGTGCTGGCGGACCCACTCGCTGCCATCCTCTTGGGCCAACTCGAAGAACGAGAGCTGATCCAGCAAACGCGTATGCGCGCGTGGAAACGCTACATGCAGGAGCTACAGCCGTGGGCGGTGACGCATGGCGTTACCCTTCCAACCGTGCCGCCGCACTGTGAGCACCCTGCGCATCTCTTCTACCTTTGCCTATCCGACGCTTCAACCCGGTCTCGCTTGATTGCTCACCTAGCGAGTCAAGGCATCCTTGCTGTTTCACACTACGTGCCCCTGAATACTTCTCCATTTGGACGTCGGCTGGGTGGCCGGCCCGGTCAGTGCCCAGTGTCAGAAGATATCAGCAAACGACTGGTGAGACTTCCCCTGTACAACGACATATCGGATGATGACATCGATTCGGTGCTCGAGTCAGTGACGACCTGCCCTCTGTGATGGAACAGACCGACGAAATCCATCCGTCTGCCGTGATCAATGGCGTGATCGATGCTGCACACATTCGCATCGGACGTGGCGTAGTCGTCGAGGACGGAGCGGTGATATCGGGCAAGGGCACCACTGCGGACCGGGTGGTGCTCGGAGACTACTGCTACGTCGGTCACAATGTCCGCGTCTTCGCCCCCGAATTCCTGCTGGGTGACTACTCAAAGCTCCACGCCGGCTCATTCGGGCATGGTGAGCATCCCCTGAGGATCGGACGCAATTGCTGGATCGGAGGCAATGTAGTCCTCGACTCCATGGCCGGACTTGACATTGATGACAATGTTGGGATCGGCGGCCACAGTCAGCTGTGGACCCATATGGAGTTCGGAGACATCGTCGACGGCTGTCGCTTCTACTCCCACCGCTATATGCACGTACGGCGGGATGCCTGGTTCGTGGGACATTGCATCGTCTCACCCGTTCCGGTGGGCGAGCGGAGCATGGCCCTCGTGGGATCTGTCGTCACACACGAGATGCTTCCCAATCATGTCTACGCGGGTGTCCCCGCCGCAGATGTTACCGAGCGCATGGGACCGCAATTCGAATTGCTCACACCCGCAAATAAGGCGGCACGCCTCCAAAAGATTGTGGTGCACTGGATGGATCAGTTCCCTCAATGGCGCCACGAGATCGTTGTAGTTGAAGACCCGGCTCTGCGTCGCGACGATGTCACCTGGTTCGATGTCTCAACTCGCACGTACAACAAGCGCCACGCAGCGGCAGAGGTAGCGTTCTTACGAGACCACGTTCCGCTCGTCAAGTTCGTCCCTGAGGGTGCTCCGCAGTTTTTTCACGCGGCTCCACCCGACGGTCCCAACGGGCCGCAGGGGTAGTTCCGCCGAGCCAGCGGGCCGAATTCTGGGGCCCAGGTCAGTGGGCCCAATCCTGGGGTCCAGATCAGGGTCGGCCAAATTCTGGGGTCAGGTCAACCCACTATGAGCGTGCGGGTTGGTGTTGTTCGGTCCACCGCCATCTGAATTCGATGGGCGTGAGCCCGCCGAGCGACGAGTCGGCGCTTAGTGCAGCGTTGTGGCCTACAGAAGCTCCTCGTCACGCCAGAGACGCTGGGTGGGCTTCTTGTCGATGTTCCAACCTTGGCGCAGGAGGATCTCGTGGGCCATCTTCCAGCTCCACCTCCGGTGGGAGTTGACGAGCTGGCGCAGCATCGGAATCCGGGGACCTCGTCAGATTGGGGTCGGTTGCTTTAGGTGGCGCCACTCTGAACAACCGGCTGAAGACAAGGAACTTGAACACCCACAAGAACCCGAAGACGGCGAAGGTGACCGCAAGCAGGAGCGCTGTTGCCTCGGTATGGCTGAAATGGTGGGCGATGCTGATATGGCGTGCCACTTCGGCGGCGGCGACCGACAGGAGGATTCCGGCGACCGAGACCGCCCAGAACGGCAGAACCTCCCGCCGCCAATGTGATGGCCCTGTCTTCTCCCAGACCCAGCTGCGATTGAGGTAGTACATGGGTACAATCCCCACCACGTTTGCGAATATCGCGGTCGGAACCTCGGTCCATAAATGGAGCGCGCCGAAAACGATCCCGAGCACAGTAAACCCAAACACCGTGGAAACGACCGACACCATGGTGTACCGGAACATCTTCTTACCATTGGCGGTGCTATAGCGGCGCCAATGGCGCACAACAAAGTCGTGCATCTTTCCCAATCTACCCTGAACGACAGCATTCAGCTTCCGCGTTCTTCGGCCGGTATTTTTGGCTTTGAGGCAGCAAAAAACATCAGCCCTCGCATCGCTCGGAACCACGGGCATCACTCCTGCCACTCCCAAACTGGATCGCTGGGTAGCGACGGCAGATTCCGCAGGAGCCCTTGCAGCCGACGTGGAGCCGTTGTTAGCATCGTAATTCGTGCATTGCCACTCCAGCGAAGATGCGCCGGACCTCTGGTCTAAATCGACAAGTAAGCCACTGACCCGATGCGCTACCGGAGCGTTCGACTACACGTTCTTGCGCCGGGAACGCGATCAGCTCTTCCCCGACGAAGGGTTCGACGACCTGTTCGAGGACAGGGACGTCGCTCGGTTCCCCCGCTGCGGTCGCCGTCGTCATGGTGCTCCAGCGATTGGAACGCCTGTCAGGTCGCGAGGCAGTCGAGCGCTGTTGCTTTGACAACCGCTGGCGCCATGCAGCCGGTGTCGGTGGCTACGAAACGAATGGTTAGACCAGCTTCGCCCACCTCCGAGATCGCGAATCAAGATCGACGCGCAAAACACTAGTCACCTACCAGGTAGAGGGAGTGGTTCGCGATTCGAAAGGTGGATCGAATAGGATCCCTTCGGCGCGGAACGTGACCCCGGAGGGATGCAGGAGCGAACTAAGTGTTAGACGCCGACGACGTTCCCCCCCCAACCGAGTTAGAACTCGGTCCGCGAACGACCAACCCCCCAGTCGGTCGTGTCTTCGGCGGGGTGGGCCTGTTTCTCGCGGTCGCGTTCTTTCCGCAGCTCTTCAACAGTGTCGCGACTTACGACGACGAAGGATACTTCCTCGTCACGGTTCGACAGTTTCTCCATCACGGCAGCCTTTACGTCCATACCTTGGGCACCAGCTATGGGCCCTTCTATTGGTCGTTCATTGGCCTGATCTACCGCCTGACCGATCAGAACCCGACGCTGGTCAGTGGACGGCTGGTGGTGTTGGCGTTCACGACGCTCTCGTCTGGAATTTTCGCGGCGGCCGTGTGGCGCGTGACGCGCAACCTACTCTTCAGCACCCTCTGCCAGGTCGCGACCTTCTGCTCACTGATTCTCGTCGCGGGGAATGAACCAATATCTCCGGGATCAACAATCGTCCTCCTTCTATCGATTCTGGTGTATGCGCTCGCGAGCTATTCCGTCAAGCAACGAAATCACCTCCTCGTGATCGCTGGGATGGCCACAGGTGCGCTGACGATGACCAAGATCAACATAGGGATCTTTGCGGTGGCCGGGCTGGCTGTCGCGTTGGTCGTGGGGAATTCGGCATACCCGAGATGGTTCCGCAGCATCATCGGAGCAGGAGCCGTTCTCCTGCCCTTCGTCTTGATGTTTCAACGGATCTCTGAATCGGGTATTGCCACGTTCGCGTTCCTCGTCGGACTGTCGATGCTCGGTACGTGCGTCGTGATGTCCGTTGACGCGATCTCTCTTGCGCCCCGTGGTCTCATTGCCGCGGTATCCGGCTTCGGAGCGGTCGTCTTCGTATCGCTGCTGTGGCCTCTGTTGAGCGGCACGTCACCGGGTGCACTTTTCACCGAGGTGTTTGTTCGGCCGCTGCAACAAGTCAACATCCTCACCATTCTCCCGGTAGTCGGGATTCAATGGTTTGCGACTCTGATCACCGCGCTCGTAGTCATTGCGGTGTCGGCACGGCGCATTAGCGTCGACCAACTCCTACCGCCGAAATCGCCGATCCGGTACTTGGCCCTGTCCGCCGCCGCGCTTTTTGTCTTGGGACTAGGAATCGATACGTTCGTAAGACTAGGAGTATTCGGTACGTTTGGAGCATGGCTTCCGGCGATCGTGCTGCTTCCCGCACTGGCTCTCATCGCCGACGTGCCGCCAAGGATTCGGTTGGCCCTCCGCTTGATCGTGCCGATCGCGATCCTGCAGGTGCTGCACGCTTATCCAGTCGCAGGCTCGCAGGTCGAATGGGCCACTGTCGTGATGTTTGTTCCGTGTGCGATCGCGTTGGCTGCGGGCATGGACGGCCTACGGATGTGGCGCGAAGCCAGTCGCGCAGTGCGAGGGTTCGCTGTGGGATCGCTTAGCGTTGTCATCGCGCTCACGGCAGGCCTATGGCCGCTGGCGGTGTGGGTCAACTATTACGACCTTTCGGCTCTGCATCTACCCGGCGCCCAGCTGGTTCGAGTCGATCCTCAGACCGGTCGCGAACTCCGCCTGCTCACATATGTGGTAAAGAAGAATTGCGACACCTTCTACTCGGTGCCTGGCCTCGACAGTCTTTATATCTATTCCGGTCTCCCCCCTCCGACCGGGCAGCTCGCCAATTGGCCCGGCGCGCTCACCAATTCCCAAGAGCAGGAAGTGGTTTCCGAGCTGTCCCACCTTCAGGCGACCGGCAAGCGCGTATGCATCGTGCGTGACCTCAATAGTCCGTACTACGCGTGGAATCCGGGCGGCTCAGAGGCAAATCGTCCGATTGGAAGATTCATCCGGCAATACCAGCGAGTCATTTCCGTATTCGGAGGGGCAACATACGACTCTATTTTGACTTATCCGCGATACTCGGTGTCGATCAAGGGTTCGTAAGCCGCCGACCCACGACCCATCGTAGGTCGGTGCAATCGCGTTCCTTCCCCACATCGAAAGCACACACCTGACAGATTGTCCGCAAGCTCCGAGAGGCCGACAAGCTATTCGGCGAGGGGGCGGGCGTGGCCGGTGCCCGTCCCAACCCTGGCACAGCGTCTCCGCAAGGCTCAGCATGGCGGGTTACATGTCATCGGTTTCCCCGCCCCCGTAGGACTAGGAAACGTCCTCGTCCACGGAAACGACGCTCTTCGTGTTCTTGGCCTGGAGTTTGGAGTCGATCCAGACGATGCGGTGCCGGTCCTGAATGCATGCCGGCGCGTAGGGGGTCTGATATTCCATGCGCAGCCCCATGGGAATGTCAGGTGGTTGCAACTGACGTCCAGTGGTCGTGCGGAAAGGGTCCCGAGGTGAAGGGCCGAGCAATCGACCTTGTCATGCCATGGCCAACCGGTCGCAGATCGTCGGAACGCTATCGGCGGCCTCACCCCGCGCCGGCGGCGAGCGGGTCCCAACGGAACGTGCGGATGGCAACGAGGAGGCCGACAACACCCCACGCGACAAGCACGGCGAGGTTCGTCCCCGTCAGCCCGGTGGAGCCCGGCACGAGGAACGCCAGCTGGAGCCCTCGCGCCAGGTGCTCGAGCGGGAAAACCTTGCCGATGTCGAGCAGCCAGGCCGGCATGATCGCGACGGGGATGAACACGCCCGAGAGAAAGGCGAGCACGACGGTCGAGAATGGCCCTATGGCCGACGCGCTGTCGGTGGTCCGGCAGGCACGCGCCAGCGCGAGTCCCAGAGCGGCGAAGCACGCGGTGCCGACGACCACGTACACCACGAGCCCGACGACCATGTGGCCTGAGACGGTCACGCCGTAGAAGAGAGCCCCGACGGCGAGAAGCACCCCCGAGGTTACGACGATCGTCACCACCGACCGCCCGATCTCCGCGAAGAGGTAGACCCAACTCGGCATTGGGGTGCCGCGGGGGCGCTTCAGCTGACCCGCCTCCCGGTCGGTGGTGATCCGGATCACGAGCGAACCAAACCCGTTCAGCATGATGGTGTAGGCGATGATCGAGGCCGTGTAGTAGGCGGCCGACTTCACACGGATACCGTCGAAAAGAGTGTTGCCGTGGAAGATCGCGTTGAACAAGAGCAACAAGACGACGGGCATGATGATCGTGAACACGAGCGCCGAGGGGTCGCGCAGGTAGCCTTTGACGGAGTATCTCGTCTGCGCGACGGCGAGGGAGACGTCGCTCACTGCCCGCGGGCTTCCTCGGGCGGAGCCTCCGCCAACTCGACGAAGACGTCGTCGAGTGTTGGGCGGACCACCTCCAGGTCGGCGAGATCCAGTGCCTGCCTGTCGGCCCAGTGCAGCACACGGCCCAGGTCGGCCTGCACGCTCTTCGAGGGGATGCGGACCAGAGCACCGTCGAGATGCGTCGAGACCTCCGCCTCCATGCCGAGCAGGTCGAGACGAGCATCCGCCGGGACGCGGAAGGCGATGTGCGTCACGTCGCCCAGGCTGTCCCGCAATTCGTCCGAGGTGCCCTGGGCCACAATCTCGCCGTGTCGCAGAATGATGATGCGATCGGCCAAATGGTCGGCCTCGTCCATGTAGTGCGTCGTGAGGAGGACCGTCTTGCCAGCGTCCCGCAGCCCTTCGATCATCTCCCACATCTCGCGCCGCGCCGCGGGATCGAGGCCGGTCGTCGGCTCGTCGAGGAAAAGCAGCTCAGGGTCGCCGACGAGTCCGAGGCCAACGTCGAGGCGTCGCTTCTGCCCGCCCGAGAGCTGCGCCACCCGGTCGTCCGCCTTGTCGACCAGCCCCACCAAGTCGACGACCGCCTCGACGTCCGTCGGGCTCTCGAAGTAGCGGGAGAAGTCTCGCGCACTGTGTAACGGGGGCTGAGCTCGCACTCCTGGAGCACGAGGCCGATCCGGTTTCGCCACGCGCGATTGGGATGGGCAGGGTCGACGCCGAGCACCGAGACGTCGCCGCCGTTGCGGGAACGGTAGCCCTCGAGGATCTCGATGGTGGTGGTCTTGCCGGCCCCGTTCGTCCCTAGGAGCCCGAGGATCTCCTCGCCGGCTACCTCGAAGTCGATGCCGTGGATCCGCTCCACGTCGCCGTACGACTTGCGCAGTCCATGGACCTCGATGACAGGCGGCACTGGATGAATCTACGCGGGTCCCGTCATGTCGGTCGATTCGAGCTAGCAGGAACCGGGGCCAGGGATCTCCGCCCTCTCGACTGACGCGCCGGGATTGCCCACCGAACGAGTTCTGTCCCAACTTTGTCCCAACAATGGCCTCCCACGTGGTCCCGCTGGGTCCCGCTGGTTCTCGGAATGCTCGGGCGTGCGCCATCTGACCAGGACGGAGTGGGACGGGCCGGCATGCATCGAGATCCCTCGGGATCAGCCGGATCTTCCTGATAATGCTGAGGTCGCAAGTTCGATTCTTGCTAGCCCCACCGTTAAGTCCAGTTCAAAGACTGCTTTAGCTCGCTTGCGGTGTCGCCGAACTAGGCGGCCATCCAACAATTCGTATGGACCGCTGGGCTTCCTCCGCTTTGACGGACATCCGCCCCGTGCCCGTCGGTCGTTCACTCCGGAGTCAAGGCTGCCAAAGACTTCGATCTGACCGAGACGAACGTGCGCACCTGGGTCAAGCCGGCCCAGATCGACCAGGGCGAACGTCCCGGCCTGACCAGCGAAAAGCGGGCCGAGCTGACCAACCTGCGCCGAGAGAACCGCTCGTTGCGCGAGGAAGTGGAAATCCTCAAGCGAGCGACAGCTTTCTTCGCGAAGGAGACCCGGTGAAGGTGGAGTAAGTCGCTCACCCGTCTCGTCAGCTATCTCGGCAATATCAACGGTTCCATTGAGTACGTCAACTCGCGAGCGACGTAATCCGGCAAGTTCGCGTATGCGAAGACCCCAGACGACTGACACCACACAGAGCGACCTTGCGCTAGGCACGAAAGTTGGCACGTTTTGCGGTGGAGCTCGGGCTGCCGAGGCCTTGAGCGAGGTCGCCATGATGCGCATCGGGCCTGACGCTCTCCGGCCAAACGGCGGCTGACAGCCCACCCCTCCATTTCTCAACACGACACCACACTGCGCATATCATGGGCGTCGTAGTAGCCCTCATCGGGAAGGCTCCGGGACTCTGGCACGGTGGCCACGGTACAAAGGCAAGCAGCAAGGACGCATTTTTCCCTAGACCAAGACCACATAGTCCGGAGAGGCCGCGGTGGAGGTTTGGACCCGAGGTGCCATGCAGACGACAGTGGTCGAACTCCCTCATGTATCTGGCGAACTGATTGAGGCCTGGAAGGATTTGGCATGCCGGGCGGCTGAGCCAAACGCCTTCTTTGAGGCAGAGTTCGTCCTGGCAGCCGCACGGCATCTGAAATCGTCAAGCGTCTACCTCGCAGTCTTCGTTGAGGACGGAATCCTAAAAGCTGCGCTCCCGGTGTACTCGAACCGATTATGGCGGGGGAGAGGGCCCCGTGTGGTTCGCAGCTGGGTCCATCGCTATTGCTACTTGGGCACTCCCATGCTGGACGCAGATCAACCGCTGGGTGCTCTCGAGGGGCTGCTGGACGAGTTGAACCACTGGTCCGGCCGGCAGAGGATCCTTGCATTCGCCCTACTAGGTACCGGAGGCCCCGTGGAATCGGCCCTCAACCAAGCCACGAGCACGCTCCGCCACGAGCCGGTGATTGGGCACTCATTTGAGCGGGCGGTCCTCTATCAAGACGAGAACGGCTCCGCACTCGGCGGCCGCGTTCGCCGGGAAGTCTCCCGGCTTGGTCGTCGCCTCGAAAGGGAGATGGGGGCTCCTGCCGTCATCGTCGAACGCAGCGGAGAACCTGCGGCGATAGATGACTTCTTGGAGCTGGAAGCGAGTGGATGGAAAGGGGCGAATGGAACGGCAATGGCGTCCACGCCAGAACACGCACAGTTCTTCAGGGACGTGTGCGCAGACTTCGCCCGCAAGGGTTGCCTCCAGCTGCGAAGCCTCGAGGTCTCAGGCAGGCCCGTGGCCACCAAGTGCAACCTCATCTCAGGGAACGCCGTGTTCTGCTTCAAGAGTGCCTACGACGAGCGGTACGCCTCCAGCTCCCCCGGTTTCCAGCTAGAGGTTCACGACATGGAGTGCTTTGCAGTTGAGGGGCGCTTGTGGGAGGACTCCTGCACCGATCCCTACAACTCGATGATCAACCGTCTCTGGCCAGGCCGCCGAACTCTCGCCAACGTGCTGGTGCCCCCTTCTCGAAGCACCAAGGCAGTCCTTCGGCCTATTCTGGCGCTGCGAAAATGGTCTAAAGAGCCAAGAACCGCATCGGAGGTGGCCGATGAGTTCACTACTCGACATTGACCCACAGGAGTTCCTGTCCGGGTTGGGTCGTCGTCCGCTTTGGGTCAGTCACCACCTCGTGGGCCATCCTCTTCTCAGCCTCAAGGCGCTCGGGGGGCTGGCCGACAGCATGCGGCCCGAGCGTATCGAACGCCAGAGGACCGACCTGGACCTGGTCCTTCCCGGTGGAGGGAACTCCAGAGGGGGAGTGGAGTCGCCCGGCGACCTCGTGCGCGGCATTGAGACCAGCAATAGCTGGGTCGTGCTCTGGAACGTCGAGAACGATCCCCGGTACAAGGCACTGCTGGACGAGATCCTGGATCCAATCGCCGCCTTGCTGGGTGATCGCGAAGGCGGAATGTGTCGCAGGGAGGCCTTCATCTTCGTCTCCTCCGCAGCGTCGATCACACCGGTTCACTTCGATCCTGAACACAACTTTCTGCTCCAGATCGATGGCGTCAAACAGATGCACATAGGTCAGTTCGCCACCGCGACGAAAGGCCAGCGAGAACTCGAGCGCTACTACAGCGGAGGCCATCGGAACATTGAGCACATGCCCGAAGAGGCTGATGTGTTCGGCCTGGAACCCGGCAGGGGAGTCTACGTTCCATCACATGCGCCGCACTGGGTCACCAATGAAGGTCTCGCTTGCGTTTCGCTCTCGATAACATTCCACACCAGGGAAATTCTTCGTCGAGGGAATCTACATATAATCAACTACCACTTGCGCCGACTCGGCCTTTCACCATCCCCGCCCGACAGATCGAAAGTCGTTGACGCAGTCAAACTGGCGATCCACCGTGTGGCGAGGACAGCACGGAACCTGCGCAAGAGGATCGCTGAAAGTCGCCGACCCTGATCGCCCGCCCCGTGTGTCTAGTCGAACGGGAGAGCCTGGGTGCCCTTGCGCCAGCCTGGGACGAGCTGGTCGCAGTCGCCCCCCTACCTTCGCCCTTTCTCCGGTCTTGGTGGCTGGAGAACACCGCTAGTCCAGGTTCGACGTTCCTGTTGGTCCTCTCGGGCGAACAGCTTCTAGGTGGCCTCGCAGTGGACCGGGACGTTAGACTCGGCGTGGAGCGCGTCCGGCCGATGGGCGAAGACCTGGGCCCGGACCATCTCGATCTCGTCGCGGCCCCAGGGTCCGAAGCCGTGGTTGAGGCCGCTCTGTCGGAATGGTTCGCACGTCCAGGTGGTCGCATCATCGAGTTCGAAGGCATCGTCGAGGGTGCGCGTTTGGAGGCCGTGGTGGCCCCCATGCGTGGTCGGCGGTGGGTCGGCTCGAGTACCGCGCCATGGGTGGAGCTCAAAGGTGACTTCGAGCAGTACCGGTCATCGTTACCCTCGCGTCTGCGCAACAGCGTGGCCCGGACCTCCTCCCGTCTGAAGCGCCTGGGGGTCAGGTACCACGTGGCCGAACCGGAAGAGTCCGAAGAAGCGATCGAGTGGCTGCACCGCCTGCATACAGCGTCCCGGGGACCGCATTCAACCTTCCTTCCCTGCTTTCCTCGCTTTGCGGTGGCGGCAAGCATTGGCATTGCACGGGGAGAGTTGATGATTCATCAGCTGGTCGCCGGTGACGAGGTGATCGCCACGCAGGCATGGTTCGAGGTCGGGGATCGAGCCAGCTTCTACCAGTGTGGACGTAACTCGACCGATCCTCAATGGCGGGGGGCGGGAAACGTCCTCCACGCCTTCGTGGCCGAGCGAGCCTTCGAACTCGGTTTCAAGGAACTCGACTTCCTCCGGGGGAACGAACGGTACAAATTGGAGTGGGCAGACCGATCCCGTACCCAGGTCACATACCTGGTGGCCAAGGGGGCCAGCGCTCGGACGGTCGCCAAGGCCCGTGAGGCCAGAACCCATCTCGCAGGATCCATTTCATCGCATCATCCGTCCTGGGCCCCCCTAACTCGATGACGCTCCCGTCAACGTTGCGCCGATCCCGACTGTGCGGCCAAGACGTGGACCGAGGCCCCGACCCAGCAGGAGTTCACCCTGACGGTGGACCAACCGCCGGCCATCACCAGCGCCAGCACTGCCAGCGCCACGGTGGGCGATCCCCTCACTTTCCAAGTGACCGCCACCGGCTACCCGACCCCCGCCTTTTCCGAGAGCGGAGGTTTGCCCAAGGGGGTGACCCTGTCCTCGGCGCCGGGTTGCTCTCGGGCACCCCGCCACCGGCACCGCCGGGACGGTGCACCCTCGGCGTCCGTCAAGGTGATCGACCTCAGGCCGCGGTGAGGTCGCAGCGCTCATTTCTTCCGCGTCGACTGCAGGCACAATCGCCAGCTTGGAGCTTGGAACCATGCTAAAGAGCAGTGATTGTACGCCGCAGACCCAGGTGGGATAGGCCGTCGCAAGGTCGGCCAGGGCCGATTCGAGGGGAGCTACCCCGGAAGCACTGGTGACGAGCCTGATCCCGAAGAGCTTGATCCCGACCCCGACGATCCGGACGAACCCGATCCGGCCGAGTAGCTAAGAACCGAGAGGAGGGTCCCGACCCATTGAGCCACCAGTGTCTTGGTGACATCTGAAATGGGGGCAAACTCGTAGACGATGGCGCTATTCGAAGTGCTGGTGTTGACCAGCCCGAATGCAAGGCCCTCCGATTGCTGTGAGCCCGTGCTCGAGACAAGGGTATAGCTGAACTGGTCCTGGGCTATGTCCTGGAACCCAGGGGCGTCATTGATGGTCGTGTCTGCGTCTGGCGTCACACTCTGATTGGTGGAGCCCTGCAGGAAAGCCTGCAAGAAATAGCTGAGAAGCTCGTCTGCCGTCCCGCCTGGTTTGAGTGTTCCTGGGGCTTCGACCAGGACCGTCGTCGAACTCGTCCCCCAAATGTCCACGTAGGCGGCTGTCGTTCCCGACTGGGGTGCCGAAGCATGGACTGTCCACCCTTGCTGCAGCCGCACTGCGACGCCGCTACCCACGGTCACGACGGACCCGGTTGGTTCGATGACGCTTGGGGTGCTGGGCGGGCACGTTGTCTTCTTCTTACCGTTCTTCGATTTTGTCGTGGTGCACTTGGTCGTGGATTTCTCAACGATCTCGGTCCGCAATATGGAAGTCAGGTGCGTAGGCGCCGTCGCGCCCGCTATCCCCGCTGCGCTCGCCGGAAGCTTCGGTGACGGCACATTCGGCGAGGTGTTCGCCGGCTGCACAAAGGCAAAGTAAATGATCAGGGAACCGGCCACGACCACCGCGGTGATCGCCAGGGCGATCGACAGTGGCGAGAGCTTGAAATGTTGCTGTCCCGGTGCTGCCGGGGACGAGGACCCTGACGGCGTCATGAGCCGACCTCCTGCGCGGTGGACCGTCGTGAGCGTTCTCGCCTGAGCAGCTGTTTCGCCATCGTTGCCACGGCCGATCCGCACACCAGGCAAAACGCGGCGTCCGGCTCCAACGCCACGCCGCAGTGAGAGCACGTCGAACCCGGGTGGGCCACCTTGGCGGGCGATTCGGACGCGTGAACCGCCGCCAATGCCTCAGAGAGCAGCGCGTCGTGCAGCGCGACTCGTACCCGCAACAACCCGGCGGCTGCGAGCACGAACGCGATGAGCGCGGTGAGCACGATGCCCCGGCTCTCGTAGGGGGAGAGCAGCAGTGCGAGGAGGCCGTAGGCGAGCACGAGGACCAGACCCTCAAGGACCCCCACAAGCCGCCGCGCGGGCGAATGGAATCGGCGCCACTGCAAGCCCGGGAGAATCGCTGCGCAGGCATAGATGGTTGGCTTGGCGAATCCGAGGGTCATCGCCACCAGGGCGTCTCGCGAGGGGTCCCCCGAGTGGATGGCCAGGGAGAACGCATTGTGCTGCACGGCCATGCTCTCGCCCAGCGCTACGGCCGTTCCTACGAGGGCGCCGAAGTTGATGGTCTCCACTGCGTGCGAGTAGCCGGCGCGAGAGGTAAGAGCCGAAGTGAGCAGCCACAGGATGGCCAGCACGATGACGGGGATGAGAATGCCGACCTCGAGGATCGTGCTCGCACCCGGAAGCTGCTCCAGACCGCTCACCAGGTTGCGGGAGTCATTGAGGGAATTACCCAGCGCGCCGACTCCCACACCGGCACCGGCTGCGACAACAACACCGATACCGATGACCGTCCAGGGCTGATCCTCCCAGACCTCGTGGTCGTATTGGTACAGGAATAGAACCGTCGGGAGAGCGATGGCGGCGCAGAACAGGGCGACCGGAACCGCGCCGAATGCCCCTGCCACGAAGGTGGCGACGAACGCGATGGCGAGGGCGGTCCGGTAGCTGTGGTTTCGGTGACCTGAGAGGTGCGGCATCAGGGTGCTCACCAGAGCGAGCGCCCGAACCGGTTCGTTGGGGTTCGCCGCGTAGTGCTGGTGACGGCTCCTTGTGGGATCGAGAGACTCCCCGCACCGATGGCAAAAGCGTGCTGCCACTGGTACTTCGGAGTTGCATCGCGGGCAGTTCATGGGTGCTCTCCTTAGGGAATGCCGTCCGCCGCCGCCCTCGCCCTCGCCCAAGGGCGACCGTGGATGAGTGTACGACCGTGTCGCGCCCGAAGCAAGACTTCCTCACTGACTCGTATCTGGTCCGTGACTTCTGCGAGCGGGCCGCAACTCACCGGCCTTCCTTCGTCGCACCCGGCCCGAGACCTCGGTGTAAAAGCGCGGCACCATGTGTGAACTTATGTCCGGCCCCAGCAGTAAGGAGATCTGCCCGGACCTTCGTCTGACAGCGCGCTCAGGAGCCAGCGCCGAAGAGCGACAAACCGAGCCATGTGATGCTGTTGACGATCGGGTCAGCGGCGAGGGCGGCGAAATGGTCGGCCGGTGACGGGTGGTCGTCAAGGTTCGAAATCGTCTGGTTCGACGCCGAGAACTGGACGTAGGGACCCGAGTCGATGACCACGATCGCCAAGTCCTGCCGGACCGCAGCCAGAATGATGATGCGGCCGACTTGGCCACGACCGACCCCGGTACTTGGGCGTTGGTGGGGGCAACGATCGAGCTCGCGGTCGTGACGGTTACTACGTCTGGCAGACTCATCAGACCCTCTCCGAGATGCGCGCGGCGCGCTGGATGTCGGTTCTGCCGAAGCTGTCAATCAATGTTGATTGGATCTCGCAATGTTGATTGGATCTCGAGGTTCTCGTTCGTTGAACTTCGAATGCTGGACCTGATCCGGCGTAGGACGTAGATGTTGTGCTGACCTTCGTCTCAATGAGCGAAGTCCCGAGTAGCGGTCGATCGTGGCGGACCAACTTGATTGCTGCAGGTGATGCACACCGCTTTCTTCCTCCTGATCACAACGGTCGCACTCGCCTACAAATGATGATGAGGATTGGTCAGGGTTCTCGCTCTGACCGTTCGTCGACCCTGTGGACCACGTTCTCGATGTCAGCCGCCAACTGACCCGTTTACATTTGGCTCGGAAGTAATGATGCGTTGTGCGTGGCTAGGTTCGTCGGCAGGGGAATACCGGATAACGACAGACGTAGTGATCGTCGTCATGTCTACGCGGAGCGTCGACTGTCATCCATTAGCCTTCTCCTCCAGGCCGCGTCCAGGCCGCGAGAGGCCAAGAAACGACCAGAAACGGTCGGTAGCGACCAGCGTTCCGGTTCGCCTACTCTGGGTCGTCAGGCTGAGTTGCCGCCGGTCGAGGGCGTGGCTCCATCGCGCTCCGTTCAGCACTGATAATGCTGAGGTCGCAAGTTCGATTCTTGCTAGCCCCACCGCATATCCCAGTTCACAAGGGTGACATAGTGCTCAACACTTGAACGCGTTGGTGGGGTCGCACCCAGCGGCACCATCTCAGGGGGACGGATCCGGAATCGAGAGCCGCTCGGCGAGGTATGCCAGTGCCAGAGGGTAACGCCAGTCGATACCGGCGTGACCCGCATCGAACAGCTCGAATCGCACGTCGACCACACCGATGTCGGTCAACGCGTCCCTAAAGGCAATCGCTCCGAGGTCGAGATACCACTCATCGCGCGTGCCAGCATCGATCCAGACGGCCCGGAGGCCGCGCAGTGCTTCCGCGTGGTCCTTGACCATGCGGACCGGATCCCAGTCCAGCCACCGCTGCCAAACTTCACCGCGAAGGACACCGCTTTGCGGATCAAAGGGAAGTACGGGGGTGCCGTCGGGCTCGGCTGAGAAACAGGCTGAGATGCCCAACATCATCAACAAGAGGTCGTCGTCTTTCCTAGTAAACGCCACTCGGCCCCGGAAGTCTTCCCACCACGACGCAATGGACCCATCCCACTCGCGTAGGGCTCTTGTCGCTTTGGCAAACTCCCCGATGTAACAGAACTCGTAGAGTGAGTCTCCCGCATGGGTGGCCAAACCGCCGAAGAGATCAGGTCGCAGCATCGGGGTAATCATGGCCCCGAAGCCTCCACTCGATTTGCCCTGTATTCCCCGGTGCTCCGGCGCTGCAAGTGTCCTGTAGTGGGCGTCGACGAAGGAAACCACCTCATCGCACAAATAGGTGTGGTAGCGGCCGGTTCCAGGAGAGTCTACGAACTGCGATCCGCCATACGCTGTCCATGCATCGACCCAGACAACAATGCAGGGTGGAACGGCACCGCTCGCGAAGAGGTGGTCCGCCGTCTCGGGAAATGGCTGCCGGTAGGCCGACCGGTTATTCCACATGGCCAGGTGACCGGTGTAGCCCTGAATGACGTAGATCGAAGGCAAGCCTTCATCCCCGTCGGGATCGTAACCGGGGGGGACATAGACCCATAAAGGGCGTTCCGTCGGATCTCCGAGAGGATTGCCCTCAAGAGCCCTCGACGCCACTACATGCTCATGCATCTGACCGGCCAGTGGTCCGCTCCAGGGCAGTGTCACCGTGCGCCTCCTTGCGCGTCTTCTATCGGACAGGGCGATTCCAACTGCCTTCAGACCGTCGCTAGAGACGACGATCAGAAGCGTCCAGTAAACCAGTTGCAGACGTGCGTCCCTGACAGTGCGCTGATGGGACTATTACCGAAAGGTCCTGTTCATCCCACTGCCGGCACGATTGGTTTCGCTCACCAAGCAAACGCAGCGTCCAAAGACTCGTTCGTCCCCCATCGCCCGACGACTCCCTGGTACCTACCTCAAGGTCGTGGGCCACCGGTTGTGGAAAGTAGAGCTGGCCCCTTGACCCGTATCGGCGACTCTCCTGTCCCAGCTCCGTCCCAACAATTGGGTTCCAGCGTGTCACTACCGATCCCGCCCAGTTTCGCGTCCATGATCCAGCGGTGTTCTGACTAGGACCGACAGGAACATGCTGGCACTCACAGGGACCCCATCGGATTCGCTCAGTCTCCCTGATTAGGCTGAGGTCGCAAGTTCGATTCTTGCTAGCCCCACTTCCAGGCGTGTCTTTCCAGTTCAGCAGATTGATCAGCGACGCCTTGCTCCGAGGCCTAGGGCGCGCACGAAGTGATTAATCTGGCGGTTGCCCTCGCGATAGATGACGCGTCTGGCTTGCCGCTGAGCCGCACCGCCCGCCGCTCCCGAGAGTCCACCTCGCTTGTACCCGTGCTCGACGGCCTCAACGTTGCCGAGGTCCCTGGCCAATCGGTAAAGCTGCGACCTGGTCGTGCTCACGATGGCACCTCTTCTTTGGCCGATCGGTCCGTCAGGATGATCCGCTCGACGATGGCCAGAAGATCATCAGGGTCTTCTGTCTCCTCCATTAATTTCAGGTCAGTTGCAGCGACCCCAACGCAGCCCATGCCACCATCTTCGTGCTCGGACCGCCACGCCAGCCACGCCTCCCCTTCGGGATCTTGGTCGTCCTCCTCGACGGCATTGATGAGGGCGACGAGTTCGATCTCGCCCGCAGGGTTCACGTCGTACTCGATGAAGAGCATGAGCGCTCCTTTACTGGCTGTGCTCGCGTTCCACGCTACGACGGCGCCTCAGCGTTTGCCAGAACTATTCAGGCGTCAGGCGGCGCTGGGTAGGCGCGGGCGTCCGTTCGACTGCTCCGGCAGGCCCGGCTAGGTTTTGGCGGGTAGCGAGTTGTCCCCCGTTGGGTCCTCACAGCACTGATTAATGCTGAGGTCGCAAGTTCGATTCTTGCTCGCCCCACCGAGCGGACGCCGTGAACGGAGTGGTCGGGTCCTCATTGTGACCATGCGACAGATTGGAGGCCGAAGATGCAAGAACGACAGATCGGTGACCGGACGGTGAGCGCCATCGGCTTCGGCGAAATGCCCCTGTCCATCGAAGGGCGACCCGATAGGGCACAGGCGATCAAGACCATTCACGCCTCGCTCGATGCCGGGGTCACCATCATCGATACCGCCGATGCCTACGCGCTCAGCACAGACGAGCACGGTCACGGCGAGCGTCTTGTGGCCGAGGCCCTCGCCACCTACGGGGGCTCCACCGACGACGTCCTGGTCGCCACCAAAGGGGGCCACCGGCGCCCCGGGGACGGAAGCTGGACCGTGCACGGAGACCCGAACTATGTGCAGCAGGCCTGCGAAGCCTCGCTGAAGGCGCTGGGCGTCGATTCGATCGGCCTCTACCAGTACCACCGACCCGATCCGACTGTGCCCTACGCCGAGTCGGTGGGTGCGCTGGCCGAACTCCTCGACGCCGGGAAGATCCAGATGGCCGGGATCTCCAACGCCACGGTGGCGCAGATCGACGAAGCGCAGGGAATCCTGGGTGGCCGCCTGGTCAGCGTGCAGAACGAGTTCTCGCCGCGCTTCCGCTCCTCGGAGGGTGAGCTCGAGCACTGCGAGAAGATCGGCGTCGCCTTCATTCCGTGGAGCCCGCTCGGGGGTATCCGCCAGGCGGACCGCATCGCCCGTGAGTTCCCGGCCTTCGCCGAAGTGGCCAAGGAGGTCGGGGCGACCCCCGAGCAGGTCACCCTGGCCTGGATGCTGGCCAAGGGGGCGCGGGTGATCCCGATCCCCGGGAGCAGCCGTCCGGCCACCGCCGTCGCCTCGGCGGCGGCGGCGGACATCGCGTTGCGCCCGGAGCAGGTGGCGCGCCTCGACGCCACTTAGGCCGGGAGGGGCAGCCGGGCCCGGAACAGACGGGCCTCATCCGTTGTTGAATGGGGAGTTGCCTCAACAAACGCATCAAGAGACGGAGCACCCTATGCCTGCTGTAACGGTTCCAGACAATTTGGCCCTTCCCCGCATTGCCCCGGCCGCGCCGGGGTCCGAAGTGCGGCCAGTGAAGAGCATCACCGATGCGCCTTCGGGATTGGAGGGAGAGGGGTTCCCGGTGCGCCGGGCCTTCGCCGGCGTCGGCACGGCCGATCTCGACCCGTTCATCCACATGGATCAGATGGGAGAAGTCGAGTACGCGCCGGGCGAGCCCAAGGGGACGCCGTGGCACCCGCACCGCGGTTTCGAGACCGTGACGTACATGATCGACGGGACCTTCCAGCATCAGGACTCCATAGGGGGCGGGGGCCTCATCACCAACGGCTCGACCCAGTGGATGACGGCGGGTTCGGGGATTCTGCACATCGAGCGCCCCACCGAGCAGCTCATCGCCACCGGTGGCCTCTTCCACGGCGTACAGCTGTGGGTGAACCTCCCGGCGGCAGAGAAATGGGTCGACCCCCGCTACCAGAACCTCGAAGCTGAAGGCGTGGTGCTCCTCAGCTCGCCCGACGGAGGCGCGCTCCTGCGCGTGATCGCCGGCAATGTCGCCGGCACGCGTGGTCCCGGTTCCACCCACACGCCCATCTCGCTGGTACACGCCACTCTGCAACCCGGCGCCGAGCTGGTGCTGCCGTGGCCACGGCCGTTCAATGCCTTGGTCTACGTCTTGGCCGGGCACGGCACGGTCGGGCCCGACGCCCAGCCGTTCCACACCGGACAGCTGGTGGTGCACGGCCCAGGGGACACCATCGTGATGCGGGCTGACGAGGTGCAGGAATCGCGCTACTCGGGGCTCGACGTGTTGATCCTCGGCGGCCAGCCGATACGGGAGCCCGTCGCGGCGCACGGGCCATTCGTCATGAACACCAGGGAGGAACTGGTGCAGGCGTTCGAGGACTACCAGGCCGGCCGACTGGGCACGGTCCCGGCCGACCACATCGGCAACGCCTAGGTGGGCCGCACCACGACGGCCTGGAACCCCGGCGAAATGGGGGACCAGACCGGGAAGGTCGCACTGGTCACGGGGGCCAACAGCGGGATCGGGTTAGGGACCGCCCGGGCATTGGCCGACCACGGCGCGCACGTCATCATGGCCTGCCGTGACCTTCAAAAAGCCAGGCGGGCGGCGGACGTGCTGGAGAACGAGCTCGAGCGCTCCTCCATCGAACTGCTGGAACTGGACCTGGCGGACCTCGTGTCGGTACGCCGCGCCGCCGCACAGCTCCTCTCCGCGCACGCCCGGCTCGATGTGCTCATCAACAACGCGGGGGTCATGGGCACCCCGTACCGCCAGACCTCTGACGGTTTCGAGCTCCAAATGGCCACCAACCATCTGGGCCACTTCGCGTTCACCGGCCTGGTACTCGAGCGTCTCCTGACCTCGGGCCGCTCCCGGGTGGTCACCGTCAGCTCGAACATGCACCGGATCGGCCACATCGATTTCGACGACGTCGGCGGCGACAAGATCGGGAACACTTGGCTGCACTACGGATCGTCCAAGTTGGCCAATCTCCTCTTCACGACCGAGCTCAGCCGGCGCCTGCGGGCCGACGGCGCCACGACCATCGCGGTGGCTTCCCACCCGGGGTGGACGCGGAGCAACCTGGCGGGCTCGGGCGCAGCGCTCGGCGACGGAAAGACCCGAGCTCGGGTGGCCGGGACGTTCGGGCACCTCTTCGGCCAGTCGACGGCCGTTGGCGCCTGGCCCTCCCTGTACGCCGCCACGGCACCGGAGGTGACGCCAGGGCAGTACATCGGGCCCAGCCACGCGTTCCAGATGTTCGGTCCACCGACCGTTGTCCGGCCGAGCAGGCGGGCGACCGATGCGGCCGCAGCCGCCCGGCTCTGGGAGATCTCCGAGAAGTTGACCGGCGTGCGCTACCCGGTGCCTGCCCCGGCCTGAGACAGCAGCAGGCAGCGCGGGCCGTGGCCGCTCTGGGCGGGCTGCGCGGCCAGGAAGGCGGCATGGCCGTCCAGCCGGTCAGGCCGCAGCACGCGTCCCGCCGGCACGATCACCACCGCACGTGCACCAGCGAGACGGAGGGCAGCCGCCGCGCTCTGCGCCCGGGCGCCACTGACGTAGGTGTCGTCGACAAGGAGCACCCGGGCGCCGCGGACCGCGGAACGCGCACGGCAGGGCACGGCAAAGGCCCGGGCGTTGGGCCGCATGTGCCCGATCTCCCCGGCTGCACGTTCCAGCGCCGTGGGTAGCCAGCGCACCCCGGTGCCGAGCGCCGTCACGACACGCTCGGCGAGTCCCTCCACCCGGCCGAGGGGCGCACCGCCGGGCCGTGAGGAAGACGGGACCGGCAGCACGAGATCGAGCGGTCCATCGCTCACTGCGGCCAGGCAGGCCCGATGCTCGAGCAGCGCTCGGCACAACAGTTCACGCAGGCATCGGCCGAAGCGGCAGCGCGCCTCAGTCACCGGCGACTCCTTGTAGCCCAGCAAGATGGCATAGAGCGGACCCGGCACCGGGCACAGACAGATGGGCAGGACCGGGACCAGGGGCAGATGCAGCCTCCGGGCGACCGTCCGACAGGCGAAGCAGTGGCCGAAGGGACCCGAGACCGGTCCACAGCAGATCAGGCAGGCCAGAGGAGCAGGAGCAGGGCCCGGCTCAGTTGCGGGGGGTTGACTCGTCTCGATGTAACAGAAAGGTCCCGGTGGCACGGCTCACCATTGCCCCGTCCTCGTCACGCACGGTTGCCTCGCCGTACGCCACCTGTTTGGCCATGCGGACCACGTCACCGCGCAGCCCGTACGACGTGCCCTGGACGGCCGGCCGCATCGTCTCGGTCTTCATCTCCAGCGTCCCCCGGGTCCGATCACGACCGGGAAGGGCGGCGTTGATGGCGAAGTTCATGGCGGCGTCGAGGAGGAGGGAGTGGACCCCGGCCTGGGTGACCCCATGGGGATTGCAGGCCAGTGCCTCCGGCGTAAAGGTGCCGGCCACCCACCCGAGGTCTTCCCCATCGACTCCATAGGCGGTGAAGGCGCCACCGACCAGTCCGATGATCGGCATGCCGCCGTCTCCCAGCCAGCGGTCCATGTCCTTGCGGCCCATATCCAGACCCTACCGGTGGCGTCCGCCGCCCGATGGTCCGGCGGATCATGGCGACTACAATGCCGTCGTTCTGCAACCGGTCGGGACTGCCCGCCCGGGATTGGGAGGAGACACGCCATGACCACCGCTGTCATCGTTGACGCCGTCCGCACCGCAGGCGGCAAGCGCAACGGCAAGCTCCGCAACTGGCACGCCGTTGACCTGGCTTCCGAGGTGCTCAAGGCTCTGCAGCAGCGGAACAACCTCGACCCGGCGATCGTCGACGACGTGATCTGCGGTTGCGTGATGCAGGTGTCCGAGCAGTCGCTCAACATCGGGCGCAATGCCGTCCTCGCGGCCGGCTGGCCCGAATCGGTGCCCGGCACCACCATCGACCGCCAGTGCGGCTCGTCCCAGCAGGCGATCCACTTCGCTGCCCAGGGAGTAATGGCCGGCGCCTACGACGTGGTGGTCGCCGCGGGGGTGGAGAGCATGACGCGCACCCCGATGGGGTCCTCCGTCGTCCGTGAGCTCGGCTACCCCTTCGGGCCGCGCATGATGGCCCGCTACGCCGAGAAGGGCGGCCTCGTCGGTCAGGGCATCGGAGCCGAGATGATCGCCGACCAGTGGGGCATCTCGCGGGAGGAGCTCGACGCCTTCTCGGCCCGGAGCCATCAGCGCGCCGCCCAGGCCACCGCCGAGGGCCGGTTCGAGAACGAGATCATCCCGGTGGCCATCCGCGACGACGAGGGCAAGGACACCGACGACCAGTTGACCGCCGACGAGGGCATCCGCCCGGACAGCTCGGTGGAGACGTTGGCCAACCTCAAGCCCGCGTTCAAGCCCGAGGGGGGCAAGATCACGGCGGGCAACTCGTCGCAGATCACCGACGGGGCGTCCGCCGTCCTCATCATGAGCGAGGAGAAGGCCAGCGCCCTCGGGCTGCGTCCCCGGGCCCGCTTCCATGCCTTCGCGCTGGCCGGGGTCGACCCCATCACCATGCTGACCGGCCCCATCCCGGCCACGGCCACCGTGCTGGAGCGGGCGAAGATGTCGTTGGACGACATCGACTCGGTCGAGATCAACGAGGCTTTCGCGTCCGTGGTGCTGGCGTGGGAGAAGGAGCACCACCCCAACATGGAGATCGTCAACCCCAACGGCGGTGCCATCGCGCTCGGGCACCCACTCGGCGCCTCGGGGGGCAAGCTGATGGCGACCTTGCTCAACGAGCTGGAGCGGACGAACGGGCGCTACGGCCTCCTCACCATGTGCGAGGGCGGGGGCTTGGCTAACGCCACCATCATTGAGCGGCTGGGCTGATCCCAGCCGCTCCGCCGGCTCCCGCGCGGGGCAGGCCTCGCGGTAGGGCCCTAGCGATACCGCGTGGCGAGCAAGAAGCCGGCAAAGATCATCACCAAGCCGACCACCAGGCCCCAGCTCGAGCCATGGGCCACGAAGGGGAGGTGGGCCAGGTAGTTCACCACGATGACGGCGACACCCACGATCAGGAGTCCGAGCACCAGCGCCCCGTACCACGGTGGGCTCCGGCGGACGCTCTTGGGGATGGGGCGGGTGTAGCGCCCGCTCTCCTCGGCGGTCGAGGGACGACCCACCTTCGACGTGCTTCCCTTCGATGTGCTCCTGCCCCCGGCGGACTTCCCCTTACGCGAGGCGCCACCGGGCCCGGACTTGGTCTTGGTTGCCACGAGACCTGAGGATACTCAGCTCGGGGAGGTCGAGCGGTGCGGCTCGGGTACGATCGCTGCTCCATGGGCGCGCGGATCCTGGTCCTCGACAACTACGACTCCTTCGTCTACAACCTCGTCCAGGAGCTCGGCGAGCTGGGGGCCGAGCCTGTCGTCTACCGCAACGACGCCATCGACGTGGCGGGCATCCGGGCCCAGCGGCCCGACGCCATCTTGATCTCACCGGGTCCCGGCCGTCCCGAGGACGGGGGAGTGTCCCTTGCCGCCATACGCGAGCTGGGAGGTGAGATACCCCTGCTCGGCGTCTGCCTCGGCCACCAGTGCATCGGGCAGGCCTTCGGCGGATCCATCGTCCCTGCTCCCCGCCTCATGCATGGCAAGACCTCCGAGATCCACCACGACGGGACCGGGATCTTCGCCGGCCTGCCCAACCCCTTCGTGGCCACCCGCTACCACTCGCTGGTCGTCCACCCCGACGCTGTCCCCAAGGAGCTGGAGGTGACGGCCACCTCGACCGACGGCGTGATCATGGGCCTGCGCCACCGCGAACTGCCCATCGAGGGCGTCCAGTTCCACCCCGAGTCGGTGCTGACAGTCTCGGGTCCGGCCCTCTTGGGCAACTTCCTGACTCAACTGGCGGGAGCGACGACCGCTTCCTAAGGGGCGTCGCTGTGTTACGGCTTCGTCGTCGTGGTGGTGGTCGTGCTGGTCCCCCCGCTCGTCCCCGTCGTGCTGGTGGTCGTGGGGGGCGTCGCGCTGCACACGCTCAGGGTGACCGTCTGGGGGAACGGCGGGTTCAGAACGGTCCCGGGTTGGGGGGTCTGACTTTCCACGGTCCCGGCCTGACCGGTCCCACAGTCCACCTGGACGACGGTGGGCGTGAGGCCTGGTGTCGCGGAGATCGCCGATTGGGCCGCTCCTTGCATCTCGCCGACCACGTTGGGCACGGTGGCCGAGCACGGACCGGACGACACGACCAGGTTGACCGGCGTCTGCGGCGGAACCTGCGTGCCCGCTTGGGGCGACTGTTGCGCCACGTTCCCTGTGGACACCTGCTGGGAGCAGGCGGTTGTCTGCGACCCCACCGTGAGATTGTCGCCGGCGAGTGTTCCCCCGGCCGAGGTCTGCGTGAAACCGACGACGTTGGGCACGCTGACCGAGGTCTGCGTGCTCGACACCGTCAAGTTGATCACGGTGGTCGACTTGACGGACCTCCCCCCGGCCGGGCTCTCCGCCAGCACTGTCCCCGAAGGCTTGGGGCTCGAGACGTACTTGGGCTTGTACGCAAGGCCGACGTTGCTGAGCGCCTCGGTGGCCTGGGTGAACTGCTGCCCCACCGCCCCGGGAGGCACCGTCACGAAGGTCACCGTGGGGCCGTTGCTCACCACCAGGGTGACCTGACTGTTCTTCGACACCTTGGCGCCGGAACTCGGGACGGTCGCGATGACCTCCCCCTTGGGCGTGTTGCTCGTCCGCGACGAGGTGCTCCCGACCACGAGATTCTGGGCCTGCAGGCTCTGGGTGGCCTTCTGCACCGTCTGGCCCACAACATTGGGCACGGTCACCTGTCCCCCATCGAGCGCGCGCACCAGGAAGAACGCGATCACGCCCAGAGCCACCAGCAATATGAGCAGCACCACGACCAGTCGCCGGGTGCGCATCTGGCGGTCCCTCTCGGCGCGGCTCACGTCATCCCCGGCCACCGGTAGCGCCTGCGTCCGGCCCGTCGCCCCCTGCCGGGACGCCAAGGCCTGGGTGGCAGGGATGGCAGCCATCGCGCTGGTGGTGCCGGGATCGCCGGCTTCGACCGGCCGGCCTTCGGCGAAGCGGAGGAGATCGGCCCTGAACTCTTCGGCGCTGGCGTAGCGATGGTCGGGGGACTTCGCCATCGCTTTCATGATGATCGCCTCGAGCGCGAGCGGCACCGCCGGGTTCACGCCGCGGGGGAGCTCGGGTTGATCGCGCACGTGCTTGGAGGCGACCGCCACCGGCGAGTCCCCGCTGAAGGGCGGCCGGCCCGTGGACATCTCGTAGAGCACGACCCCGAGGGAGTAGATGTCGCTCCGGGCGTCGACCGCATGGCCCTCGGCCTGCTCCGGCGAGAAGTAAGCGGCAGTGCCCATGACGGCTCCGGTCTGGGTGAGGCTCTCCTCGGTGTTCATCGCCCGGGCGATCCCGAAGTCGGTCACCTTGACGCCACCGTCGGCTGTGATGAGCACGTTCCCGGGCTTCACGTCACGGTGGACGACCCCGTGCCGATGGGCGAACGCCAGTGCGGCAGCAACGTTGGCGCCGATGGTGGCCGTCTGCTGCGGCGTAAGAGGTCCCGACTCGCGCAGGACGGCCGAGAGAGGGCGGCCGTCGACGAACTCCATCACGATGAAATAGGCGCCACTGTCCTCGCCCCAGTCGAAGACGGGCACGATGTTGGGGTGGGACAGGTTGGCGGCGGCCTGGGCCTCCCGGCGGAACCGCTCCACGAAGGCCCGGTCGACTGACAGCTCGGGGAAGAGCACCTTGAGGGCAACCGGTCGGTCCAGTTGCCGGTCGCGGGCGCGGTACACCTGCGCCATGCCTCCCCGGGCGATGAGGTGGGTCAGCTCATAGCGGTTGGAGAAGACCCTCGGTGTGTCGACCGGTTCCATGGCGCCCTGAGCCTACGCTGCGCGCCCGGAGCAAAAACGAGCATGCAGCACGCTCATCCCTGTCCTCCGGTCTCGTTGAGATACGCCTGGAATACCTGCTTGACGATGGGGCCGGCGACGATGGCACCGGTGACCGAGAAGCTCTGTTGGGGCACGACGACGGCAATGGCGATCTTGGGGGTTCCGATGGCGGGCATGAAGCCGATCATCCAGTCGTCGGTCTCTTCCACACCGGACGGGGTTGGAGCCTGTGCCGTACCCGTCTTCACGGCGACGTGCCACGACACGGGGAAGATGTTGTTGGCCGTGGCATCGGGCACGGTGTCGTTGGCCACCGTCTGCATCAGTTTGTTGACCGAGGCGGCGGCGGCCGGGGTCGCCGCCGTGAGCATGGGCGTCGGCTGGTAGGTCTCGATCACGGCGCCCTGGCCGTTGGTGATCTGCTGCATCAGGTGTGGCGTCATGATCACACCGCCGTTGGCGATCCCGGCCGCCACCAGCGCATTCTCCAGCGGAGTGGCGGCGTCATTCAGCTGCCCGATGGCGCTGTAGGCCAAGTCGGCCTGCGCGTTCGGCTGCAGGTTCGTGAATGTGGATGCCGCGACACTGGGGAGATCGAGCTTGGGGATGTACTGGGTCTTGGCGCCGTAGATGGAGTACCCGAAGTCCTCTGCCTGCCGGGTGAGGGTCGGCACGCCGAGTTGGATCCCCAGCTCGCCGTAGCCGGGGTCACACGACTGCGGCAACATCAGCGCCATGGTGCCGCCGCACGCTGTGTCACCGTCATTCTTCAAGGTCAGGTCCGAGTCGGTGAACTTGATGGATACGGCCGACGGGAAGTTGTAGTTGATGAGCTTGGGATCGAGGTTGTAAACGGCGGTGCTCGTCACCACCTTGAAGGTGGAGCCGGGGGCGAAACGCTGCTGGGTGGCGAGGGGGACCACGCCGGTGAACCCTTCCTTGTCCTTCAAGTTCTCGCCGAAGTTGTACGACTCCTCGGCCGGGACGCTGGGGTTGGCGAATTGGTTGGGGTCATAGGTGGGGCTCGACACCATGGCCAGCACTGCTCCGGTCGTCGGGTCCAGGACGACCACAGCGCCGTCTTTGTTGGCGGCCGGGGTGGAGGCGAAAGCCTGGGTGGCGGCCTCCTGGAGGACCGGATCGACCGTGAGCTGGACGTTGTCCGGCTCCGACGGCGGCTTGTTGAAGAGGAGCTGGCTGAAGTTCTGCGGGCTCTGGGTGTGAGTCCGCAGATACTGGTCGTACTCGAACTCGATGCCCGACGTTCCATAGAACAAAGAGTCATAGCCGGTGATTCCGGCGTACAGCGGGCCTTGCGGGTACACCCGCGTGTAGTGGTAGGGGTCCCCGCTCGCCGTGGTCCTGACCGACTTGGCCAGCACGGTGCCATCCGCCGCGGTGATGGCGCCCCGCAGGTTGTCGTACCTCTCCTGCGCGACCCGGGGATTGTTCGGCGAGTTGGTCAAGGCATTCGCCTGGCGGAACTGAATGTTGACCAATTGGACGACGACCAGAGCGAAGCAGATGAGCATCATCACTCCGAGCCATCGGATACGGCGCCCCACTAGCGTGCTCCCTTCACGGCCCGGTGGAGCTCGTCGTGGCCGTCGCGGCGGCCATGGTCGGTGTGGTCGAGGACAGCGTGGTCGAGGACAGCGTGGTCGAGGACACGACCGCCGGGGTGACCCCCGGGGTCGTCGCTGGTGCGGCCCCCGCGTTCGTCCCCGTCGGTACAGCCGCGGTCGTCTGTGCAACGGAGGTCGGCGTCACACTCGTCGGCACCGAAGACGGCGTGGTGGTTCCCGGGATGGTCGGGGTCGTACCGTTCGAACTGCCGCCCTTGACCTGCTTCTCCTGCTGCGCGATCTCGTACTGCTTCTGCAGGTTGGTGATGTAGCTCTTCGCATCACGCAGCGACGGCTCCTGCACCCCTCCGCGGATCTCGGACACACCGTTGGGGAGCACCTCAGACGTCGTGACACCGGTGCGGTCCACGACCCTGGGCTCGAACCAGAGGACCCCGCCCGGGTGCCCTTGCTGGACGACGATCTCGTGGTTCTGGATGGATAGGAACCAATTGTCATAGGCATACCAACGGATGGCGTAAAACGCCCCGACCGGGATCGCCGCCACGAGGAGGACGAACAGCACCACGCGTAAAGTGATCCGCCTCGGGATCCCGAGTCGCCGTCGCCTCGCCCGACGACTCTCCTTCGGAGGCGTGGCCTCCACGGTCGGCACCGACGCCGTGCCGCGGACCGTGGTACGAGCCACCGGCACCGCCTGAGTCTGGTCCGGGAAGAACTCACCCGTGCGAGTGGTGTCCCCTCCCAAGGTCGCGACATGTCCGGTGAATCCCAGCTGGGAGCCTTCCACCAGCGTGCCCGCCGCACCGACAAGGGGAACGGGGCCGAGTCCGGATGGGTCGGGGCCCGATCCGGGCGCCACAATCAGTGGGACGCCGGCACCGCGCCCCAGGGGCGTGATCACCGAACCCGCCGCGGAGTTCTCCTCACCCACCAGCACATCGATCACGACGACGGTGATGTTGTCGGAGCCTCCGTGCTCGTTGGCGATCTCTACGAGCTGGCGGGACGCCTCGCCCGGATCGGCGACGGTCGACAGCACCTCCGCCATCTCCTCGGGCGTGATCTCATTGGAAAGGCCGTCGCTACACAGCACGAGCCGGTCACCGGCGCGGAGCTGCAACTCCCACATGTCGGCTTCCACTTCGGCGGAAACGCCGAGGGCGCGTGTGAGGATGTGCCGCTGCGGGTGCACGGCCGCTTCCTCTTCGGTCAGCTCACCGTGCCGAGCCCGCTCTTCAGCCAGGCTGTGGTCGGCGGTCACCTGCACGACCAGACCTTCTGAGAACAAGTACGCCCTGGAGTCCCCCACGTTGGCCAGCGCGAGGGTGTCGTGCCCATCGTCGCCACCGACGAGGGCGGCGGCGGTCAGCGTGGTCCCCATCCCACGCAGCTCACTGTGATTCTGGCTCTCCTGCCACACCGCTTCGTTGGCTTTGGTGAAGGCATCCTGCAGACCGACCTTGGTCGGTTCGCGGGTGAACCCCTGGAGCAACGCGTCCACGGCGACCTGTGCCGCCACCTCGCCGCCTACATGTCCGCCCATACCGTCCGCAACCGCAAAGAGGTTGTCGGCCTCGAGAGGGAGATCCTGGTTGACCCTGCGCACTTTTCCGACGTCGGTGGCCGACCCGGAGCGCAGCACCGTCAACGCGTCACCTCGAAGACGGTGGAACCCGCCTGCAGCACATCGCCCTTCCCAAGGCGCTGCGCTTGCGAGATTCTCTCGGAATTGACGTAGGTGCCGTTCGTCGAACCGAGGTCCTCCACCCAGAGTTGATCCTTCTGGCGGTACAGGCGGGCGTGCAGGGTCGATGCATAGATGTCATCGGGGGTCGGCACACCGCAGCCGGGAGACCGTCCGATGGTGAGCTCGTCATCGAGATCGAAGGTCTGCCCCTCATGCGCACTGGGTTCTACGATCCGCAGGTAGAGCTGCTTTTTCTTTGGTTCCGGACGCGGTGGGCGGGCGGCCACCTTCTCCCTCCGGCGTTCGCCCCGTGTCTTGCGGATGGCGGCCGGACTCACCTCCACCCACACAGCCCGGATGACGCGCAGGAAGAAGAGGAAGATGAGGGCGATCACCCCCCATTGCAGCACACGGAGTACCGCCGTCAGATTCTGCGTGGCGAAGAAGAACGCCCCCGCATGCAGAGCATTCACGTCATCTCGAAGATGAGCCTCGTGGACCCAACGCTTACCTCATCCCCACTGGCAAGGACCCGCTCCCGGATGGGAGCGCCATTGACCCTGGTCCCATTGGTCGAACCGAGATCGGTCAGCACCACGCTGTCCCCGTTCCGGCGTAGCTCGGCATGCCGGCGGCTCACGTTCGAATCCGCCAGCACGACACCGCATTCGGGGAGGCGGCCGATCACCAGAGGCTCGGCGCCGATCTGCACTCGCCGGCCGTCGGTGAGGATGAGCTCGGCCAGGAAACCGCCGTCAGCGTCCTCTCGCACCTCGGCCTCGACGGTGAAGCGGCCGGCCCTGAGGGAGGGGCCTTCGAAGATCTCCACCTCGACGGGGCCCACGAACGAGTACCCCTCAATACGGGCATGCTCGCGGGCGGCATCTGAGAGCTCCCGGGACAGGGCGTCGATGAACTGCGAGAACCGGTCCACGTCGGCGGGGGCCAGCGTCACCACGAAGGCATTGGGCGCGATGAGGCCACGGACGCCCACGCGCCGATGGAGGTCCATCTCGCGGGTGAGCCTCCGCCCGATCTCTACTGGCTGGAGGTTGCTTCGGAACGGCTTCGCCAACGTGCCCTCCACCAGACGCTCGAGGCGCTCCTCGAACTGCTGGAGTCCCATGGTCCTTCACAGACTAATGGCCCGCCGCCCCCAATACGGGTCCATTGCCAGCCTGACCTGGTCATGGAGCCGATTCGGACCACCCCGGCCAGGGACTACTCTTGTCCGGTTGCTCGGGCGAGTGGCGGAATAGGCAGACGCGCAGGATTCAGGTTCCTGTGTCCGAAAGGATGTGGGGGTTCAAGTCCCCCCTCGCCCACCCCCTCGCCCACCTCTAGAGGGATCCCGACAAAACTCGGGCAGGCCGACCGACACAAAACCCACTACAGGAGGCGCAGCCCAGCGACGCTCCTATCACATCAAGCCCCTTCTGGAGGAAATCGGGAGTAAAAACAACGTGCAGTCCATTGATGAGCCACTCGATGGTCGAGGGCATGCTGGGATCAGTCCAATGGTTTCAAAGAAGTTGTGGTCCCAGTCGTGGGTCGGCGAGTGGCCGGAAAGTCAGCCCCTGCGGACGACAGAATTGGGTGAGCCAGACCCACGACCAAGGCTTTAGCCTCGCGGGAGGTAGCGGTAGGCCTCGCGTGCGACGTAGCGCTTCAAGACGCGGATGACTTCTGACTTGGAGCGCCCCTCTTTCACGCGGCGTTCGAAATGCGCCGTGGTCTCGAGGTCGTGGGTAGACGCTAACGAGGCATCCCAAGAGAGCCCTGGTGGGAGTGGGGCAGAGTCCATCGCCGGGGTTGCAAGCGACCTTCGGTCCCAGAGCTCGGTATTTCAAGGGTTGCCATTGTCAGCTTGAGGGTTGATCTTCTTGTTTTCCGGGGTGTTAGTGGAGTTCATGGCCACTTAGAGTTTCTCCATCAGTGCAGGCGGAAGCACTGGGGGTTGTTGTGCCGCGGCGTGAGCGACGCGCGCGGGTCCATGGCGGAAAGAGGACTGATGTCGGTAAAGAGGTCATCGAACCATGTCCTTTGAGCGGATCGGCCGGACGCCATTTCGCTATCTACGCGACGTCGGTGCACTTTGTGCCTGCCTTGCCGTAGTGTTCGGTGCGACAGCGAGCGCACTCTTGGTGGTCGCGCCGGCATCGGCCGCGACCTCGCCGACGGTGGTGTCGTTGACCTTCGACAACGGTTGGGCAAACCAGATGACCGCCGCCACCGACATGGCGGCGGCGGGACTGGTCGGCACGTTCTACGTTCCGTCGGGATGGATCGGCCTGCCCGACTACATGTCCTTGGCGAACCTCGATACCTTGCAGGCTGACGGGGACGAGATCGGTGGCAAGACGGTCAACAACGCGGACGTGTTGGCGTTGACACAGAGCGGGACCAGCAGTGGTACCAACGAGACGGAGCGCGAGATCTGTGAAGGTCGCAACGATCTTTTGGCGGATGGTTTCGACGTCACCGACTTCGCCTACCCGTTCTCGGACTTCAGCGCCGCCGATGAGACGCTCGCCGAAGACTGCGGCTTTAACTCGGGGCGTGCCGTGGGTAACCTGGCCGACGCCCAGCCCGGTGGTTGCACCTATCCGGACTGCCCCTACGCCGAGACCATCCCACCGACAGATCCGTACTCGATCACTACCCCCGACGACACCGAGGTCACCACGACGGTGGCCGAACTCGAAACCGACGTGACCAATGCGGAGAACAACGGTGGCGGGTGGTTGGCTTTCTCCTTCCACCAGATCTGTGACACCAGCACCGCAGGATGCGACCCGACCTACTCGTGGTCGCCCGAGCTGTTCAACCAGTTCGCCCAGTGGCTGGCCACCCAAGAGACCGGTGGGGTCGTCAAGGTGGAGACCGTCCAACAGGTGATCGGCGGCACCGAGCAAGCTGCCGTGACGACCTACCCGGTGGCGGCTCCAGCCGCCATCGGCACCAACGCTTTGGTCAACCCGAACCTGACCGATGGCCTCACGGTCAGCGGATCAGCCAACCCCGCCCCCGCCGGCCCGGTGACCTATAACGTCACCGTGTCCGAGGGCGCAACCACGCCGAGCGGATCGGTCGTGGTCTCCGACGGCGACGGGGGCAGCTGCACCATCGCCACGCTCAGCGCGGGCGCGGGCAACTGCTCGATCACCGAGGCCGCCGCCTCGACCCCCTACACGGTGACGGCGACCTACTCGGGTGACACCAACTACAGCGCGGCAGATGCGACGTTGACAGGCACCACCACTGAAACGATTGAGCCAACAACGCCAACCGCCACGGTCGCACCGCCCAGTCCCGAGTGCTGGACCCCCGACAGCTACGGCACCAATACCCCGAGTTTCTCATGGAGCACGACCGGCGGGGAAGGCGGCGGTGGCGAGGAAACGATCAACATGGCCAACGTGACCTCGGGGGACGCGGATCTGATCACCACCTTTGACCTCGGGCAGTGCGCGCCGACTGCAGTGGCGGGCGACACTTATGCGCTCGGTGTCTATTACGAGTCCAGTGTCCCGGTGTTCTTCACCGTCTATGGCCAATCGTCGGCCGACACCTGGTCGTATTGGACCCAGAGCCCAACGTTCCCCGCGGCCAGCACCTGGACCTTGGCCACCTGGCTCTCACCGCCCGTGCCCTCGAGCATTCAAGCCCTCAGCTACGGGATGACGATCCAAAGCGACGGAACGCTCTCGACGTCGGACTACAGCCTGGTCGACAACGGCGTGGGCGTGCCGCCCGCGGCGCCGGCCGGTACCAATGCGCTGCAGAACCCACTGCTCGACAACGCCGGCTCCGGGGTGCCGACGTGCTGGACACCCGACAGCTACGGCACCAATACGCCGAGCTTCACGTGGAGCTCGACCGGTGGCGAGAGCGGTGGTGGCGAAGAGACGATCGACATGGCCGCCTACACCTCGGGGACCGCGGATCTGATCACCACCCTCGACAACGGCAACTGTGCACCGACCGTCACGGCCGGTGATGCGTACACGGGGAGCGTTTACTACGAGTCGACCGTGCCCGTCTTCATCACCCTCTACAGCCGCAGCAGTACCGATGGCACGTGGAGTTATTGGACACAGACGCCGACGTTCGCCCCGGCGAGCACGTGGACACTGGCGACCTTCGCCACTCCAGCGGTGCCGACCGGCGTGAACGGCGCCAGCTTCGGGATGACCATCGCCGGCGTCGGCTCGCTCTCCACCTCGAACTACAGCCTGGAGGAGGGGACCGCGCCGGCGGTCACTACGCAGCCGACCAGTCAGTCGGTGATCGCGGGCCAGCCCGCCTCGTTCACCGCGGCGGCCTCCGGCACGCCGGCGCCGACGGTGCAATGGCAGGTCTCCACGGACGGCGGCACGACGTGGAGTCCCATTGCCGGGGCCACGTCGACAACGCTCTCCCTTCCTGCGACCACCACCGCACAGAGTGGGAGCGAGTACGAAACGGTCTTCACGAACTCCAACGGCTCGACGACCAGCAGTCCCGCCACATTGACGGTGACCTCCAACGCTCAGTCGATCACCTTCACGGCGCCCGCTCCGGGCGCCGTAGGAGCGCAAGCGACCCTGACCGCCACCGGAGGGGCGTCGGGCAACCCGGTGGTCTTCTCGCTGGACGTCAGCTCGGGAGCAGGCGTCTGTTCCCTCTCGGGAACGAACGACAGCACGGTGAGCTATCTCGCCGCCGGCACCTGTGTCATCGACGCCAACCAGGCGGGCACGACCACCTACGTCGCGGCCCCGACCGTGACGCAGAGCGTCGCTGTCTCGCTGACCGCCCAGACCATTACCTTCGGGGCCCTGGCCAACGAGACCACGGCCCAGTCACCGATGACGGTGTCGGCCACGGCCAGCTCGACCTTGCCGGTGACCTTCACCACCACCACGCCGACGGTCTGCACTCCGGGTGGCACCAACGGGTCGACGATCACCCTCCTCATGGCGGGAACCTGCAGCGTGGT
>Ga0182018_10000920_pt1 | contig 36089 bp, 30 predicted proteins | sample 812P2MmetaG_FD_120490 | JGI IMG/M metagenome (GOLD analysis project Ga0182018, IMG submission 120490) | Permafrost microbial communities from Stordalen Mire, Sweden - 812P2M metaG | ecosystem: Environmental > Terrestrial > Soil > Wetlands > Permafrost | place: Sweden: Stordalen | collected...
GTCATCCGCGGCGACGTGAAGAACGTCCACACCGTCCGCACCGGCATCGAATACATGACGTGGCTCGCCGAGTTTTACACGCGCACGGCCACGAAGAAAAGCACGCTCGGCATGTTCCAGATCGGCGGCGGCATTTCCGGCGATTTCCCGATCTGCGTCGTGCCGATGCTGCATCAGGATTTGCTGCGCACCAGCGTGCCGCTCTGGGGCTACTTCTGCCAGATCAGCGATTCGACCACGAGCTACGGCAGCTATTCCGGCGCGGTGCCGAACGAAAAAATCACCTGGGGCAAACTCGGCGTGAAGACGCCGAAATTCATCATCGAATCGGATGCGACGATTGTTGCGCCGCTGATTTTTGCGCACGTGCTTGGGTGGTGAAATGAATTTTTCCGTATGTTGGAAACTGTCCAAACACTGACGACCGGCAACGCAACCGCAAAAAAGGCTGCTGCAATTCTCGTGGCCAAGCGGATTGGGTTCATACTTCCAACAGCAAAACAGAGGCAAAATCTGCTAATCGCATTCGTCAAAAAGAACATGGTGGTATATGGCAGGGCCTTTGACATCGTGAAGCTTCTCGGTGATGTCGACCTTGATAATTTGGCGAGCGTCGAAAAGAATCTCGATAAAATACGAATTTTTGAAATTAAGTCGACGAGCAAGAAAATCCCTTCCGATTTCTCAAAATACTTCTTCAGCATTTCCGCTGCCGAGATTTTGGTTGCTCAAAGTCTCAAAGGCTATTTCAAATTTATCTTTGTGAATATCCACACAGAAGATTTTATCGAACTAGATTTGATTGGCATATTCGCGAGAGCGAGAGGAATTTATCCATCGTGGAGCATAATGTTTTAACGGTTCATTGAACGGATGGGCTTGCACCCATCAAGATTGATAAGCACATTTATCGCGTGACGCATCGGAGAAATTGATGCTGTGCGAAACATCGAACAAGTTGATTCAGCAGCAAAAAACAAAGTCGGATTGAACATGAAACCAAACGATTTTTCCGACGCACGCGTGCTGGTCACCGGCGGCGCGGGCTTCATTGGCAGCGCGCTCGTCTGGGCGCTGAACCGGCGCGGCTGCGACAACATCGTCGTCTGCGACATCCTCGGCACGAATGAAAAATGGCGCAACCTCACGCCGCTGCGCTTCGCCGATTACGTCGAGGCCGCCGATTTGCTGCCGCGTTTGCAAAGCGGCGCGCTGGGAAAATTTGATCTGGTGCTGCACATGGGCGCGTGCTCGGCCACGACGGAAAAGGACGCAACGTATCTCATCAAAAATAATTACGAGTTCACGAAAGACCTCGCCGCCTGGTCGCTCGCGAACAAATCGCGTTTTGTTTACGCGTCATCCGCCGCGACTTACGGCGACGGCTTGGCGGGCATGGAAGACGACGACACGAAACTCGACACGTTGCGCCCGCTGAACATGTATGGCTACTCGAAGCATCTGTTTGATTTGCACGCCAAGCGCGCCGGATTTTTGAACAAGATTGTCGGGCTGAAATATTTTAACGTCTTCGGCCCGAACGAAGATCACAAAGCCGACATGCGCTCGCTCGTCCACAAAAGTTTTGCGCAAGTGCAAAGCAAGGGCGTCATCCAGTTGTTCAAGAGCTATCGCAAGGATTTCAAAGACGGCGAACAGAAGCGCGATTTTCTTTACGTCAAAGACTGCGTGGCAATGACCTTGCATCTCGCCGCGACGCCGAAGGCGAACGGGCTTTTCAACGTCGGTTCCGGCCAGGCGCGGACGTGGCTTGATTTGTCGAACGCCGTTTTCACCGCGCTAAAAAAGAAGCCCAGCATCAAATTCATCGAGATGCCGGAGACGATCCGCGACAAATACCAGTATTTCACGCAAGCGAATTTGATGCGGCTGCGCGGCGCCGGTTACACCGCGCCCGTCACATCGCTCGAAAACGCCGTTGTGGATTACATGCGCAAATATCTCGTGCCGGACAAGCGGCTGGATCCGGCGTCGGCTTGATTTGGATTACGATTTGTAGCCGTGGGCTTTTGCCGGCCAGACGGCGACAAATAAAAGCGTTCCGATCACCGCGCAGACGAGCAGTCCCGCAAAACACGCGTTCCATCCGTAATTTTGCACGACAAATCCGATTCCCCAGCCGGAAAGCGTCGTGCTCGCGTAGCCGAAAATGCTCGTGAGGCCGACGACCGTGGCGGCGGCGCGCTTGGTGGCGAGGTTGACGCAGGCGATGGCCAGCAGGCATTGCGGACCGTAGATGAAAAATCCCGTGGAGCACAGCAGGCCGGTGAGGAGCAGTTCGGATTGCGTCTGGATTTTCCACAGCGTCAAAACGCAAACGCCCGCCAGCGCCATGTAAATGACACAGGCGCGCGCGGCGCGTCCGCCGAAAAAACGGTCGGTAAGCCAGCCGCCGAGCAGCGCGCCCGCCGCGCCGAACGCCTCGAAGCCGGCGATCATCCACGACGCGTGCAGGATTTTGATGTGCCGGACTTCGAACAGCATCGTCGGCCCCCAGTTGAAAACGCCGTAGCGGATGACATAGACGAAAAAATTTCCCATCGCGAGCAGCCAGATGTATTTGTTGGAAAAAACCTGCTGCCACAAAAACGCACGGAAGTTTTCGTGCGACTTTTTTTCCGGCAAATCAACGTGGGTTCCTTCAAATTCCGGCAGGCCGACGGACGGCGGCGTGTCCGGCAGCATGAACCAGATCAGAATCGCGATGGCAACCGCGATTGCCGACGGGACGAAAAAGCACAGCCGCCAGTCGGCCGCGAACAAGGTTCCGCTGACGAGAAATCCGCAAATCAAAAGAATTCCGATGCTGCCGACGTTGTGGGAAATGTTCCAGATGGAGAACTTGGTCGCGAATTGTTTTGGCGGAAACCAGTTGGCCATGAGCCGCGCGCACGGAGGAAAACCCATGCCTTGAAACCAGCCGTTGAGCATCCAGAAAATTCCCAGCGCAAGGACGGCGGAGCTGCAGCCGAAACAGACATTCAGCAGCGCCGAAATGAACAGCGCGACGGCCATGAACGCGCGGGCGTTCGCACGGTCGGCGAGGAAGCCGTTGAAAAATTTTGAAACGCCGTAAAGGACGCCGTGCAACGTGAGAAACAAACCGAGTTGCTCTTTGGTTATGCCAAGCTGTTGGAACATCAGCGGCATCGCGATGCTGAGATTGCTGCGCACGAAATAAAACGTGGCGTAGCCGATGATGGAGAAAAAAAGGACGCGCGTCTGCCAGTGGCGGTATTTCGCGGCGACTTCCGCCGGGTCGGCGAGCATGACGGGCGCGGGCGGGGCGGGCTGGAAAATTTTCAACAGGCTGGAATTCATGCGCTGGCTGAATTGTTAATGGGATTCTTTGCGGACGACAAGCAATCGTTTGGGTTGTGGCCGGCTGGCGCGCGAAATTTTCCAGTTGAAAGCAAATCCAGAGGCGTTAGTGTTTCCGCCCAATGAAGCAAAAGTTTTTCACGCCATGGCTGCTTGCGCTTTTAATTTTTAATTCCGCGCAGGCGGCGGAAACGGCGGATAATTTCGACGCCACGACTGAAATCGTTGGCCGCATCGCCAACGGCCTGGTCACGCCGGTCAACCAGCTCGTCACGCCTGCCGGAACGCAGGTCGAACTGTCGGGCATCCGGCCGAATGCGCTGGCTTTGAGTCCCGACGGCAAAATCCTCGTGACCGCCGGGTTGACGAATGAGATGAAATTGATTGTCGTTGATCCGGCGACGGGAAAAATCACGCAGCACGTCCCATTTCCACCCGACAAGGTGCAGGAGCAGGCGCCGGTTTCGGCGGAAATCATTGACGCCAGCAAAAAGTCCCAATTGAGCTTCACCGGCCTCGCATTTTCGCCCGACGGCTCGCGGATTTACATGGCGAACGTCAACGGCGACATCAAGGTTTTCGGCGTCGGCAAAGACCGGCAAGTATCACCGCTGTTTTCCATTGCGCTGCCGCCCGCCAACGCGCCGCATCGCACGAATGAAATTCCCGCCGGCATCGCCGTTTCGCGCGACGGCAGGAAAATTTATGTGGCCGGCAATCTTTCCAACCGTTTGATTGAACTGGACGCCGCGACCGGAACAGTTGTGCGGACGTGGGACGCGGGTGTCGCGCCGTTCGACGTGGTTCTTTGCAAAAATAAAATTTATGTCAGCAACTGGGGCGGGCGGCGCCCCGACGTGAACAGCGTCACCGGCCCGGCGGGCCGCGGCATGTTGGTGCGCGTGGACGAGCGCTCCATCGCCATCGAAGGGTCGGTTTCAATCATTGATTTGAACTCTGAACTCCAAACTCCGAACTCCGAACTGTTGACCGGCCTGCACGCCTGCGCGCTTGCCCTTTCGCCGAATGGAAAATTTCTCGTCGTGGCCAACGCGGGCAGCGACACGTTGAGCGTGATTGACACGCGGACGGACAAAATTGTGGAGACGATTTGCGCGCGGCAAAATCCCGGCGATCCGTTTGGCGCGCAACCGGACGCGCTCGCGTTCGATAAATCGGGCAGAAAACTTTTTGCCGGCAACGCCACACAGAACGCCGTGGCCGTTTTTCAATTCAAACCCGGCGCATCGAAACTGCTTGGCCTGATTCCCGTCGGCTGGTTTCCCGGCGCGCTGGCGTTTGACGCGGGCCGGAAGCAGATTTGCGTCGCGAACATCAAGAACATCGGCGACAAAATGGAAAATCCCCGAAAGGGATTCGGCAACGGCCCGGGCTTCAACTCAAAGCAATACAACGGCTCGCTCTCGCTCGTGCCTGTGCCATCAGAAAAGGAGCTGGCGGCGTTCACAAAAACCGCGCTGGCGAATCTGCGTTACCCGCTGCTCGCGCAGGCGAAATTGCCGCCACGCGAAAATCGTCCGCCGCAGCCCGTGCCGGAGCGCGCCGGTGAACCAAGCATTTTTCAGCACGTCATTTACATCATCAAGGAAAACCGCACTTACGATCAGGTGCTGGGCGATGCGACGAACGGCAACGGCAGCGCGGACTTGTGCGTGTTCGGCGAACGCGTCACGCCGAACGAGCACAAGTTCATCCGTGATTTCGTGCTGCTCGACAACACCTATTGCTGCGGTGCCTTGAGTGCGGACGGCCATCAATGGACGGACAGCGGCATCACGACGGATTACATGGAGCGCGAGTTCGCAGGTTTTCCGCGCAGTTATCCGGCGGGCGGCGATGGCGACAACGGCAAGGACGCGCTCGCGTATTCGCCGGCGGGTTTCATCTGGGACAACGCGCTGGCGCACGGCAGGACGATTTGCGACTTCGGTGAATTCGCCACGTCCACTTCGCATTGGAAAGATACGGCGCGCAAAGGCAAGCCACGCTTTCTCGATTATTACAGTCAATTTATCAACGGCACGGACGAATTGGAAATTGGCTGCGAGCCGGACATCGAGGCGCTGCGGCCCTATCTCATGACGAACACGGTCGGCTGGAATTTGGACATCCCCGATATTTTTCGCGCGGCGCAATTCATCAAGGAACTGAAAAAATTTGAAGCGGCGGACAATTTTCCAAACCTCACCATCATCTGGCTGCCGAACGACCACACCAGCGCGACGAAGGCCGGTTCGCCCAAGCCCGCCGCGCAGGTGGCCGACAACGATCTGGCCTTGGGACAGATCGTCGAGGCCGTGAGCCACAGCCCGTTTTGGACGAACACCTGCATCTTCGCCATCGAGGACGATCCGCAGAACGGCTGGGACCACGTCAGCGGCTACCGCACGACGGCTTATGTCATCAGCCCGTTCACGAAACGCGGCGCGACCATCAGCACGCAATACAACCAGACGAGTTTGCTGCGCACTATGGAACTGATGCTCGGCCTGCCGCCGATGAACCAGATGGACGCCACGGCCACGCCGATGTTCGACTGCTTCACCAGCACGCCGGACTTCACCGCCTACGATGCCGTGACGAACAACGTGCCGCTCGACGAGATGAATCCGCCGGCGCGGAAAATTTCCGACGCGCAATTGCGGAGGGACGCGATGGTTTCCGCGAAACTGCCGCTGGACAAGGAAGACCAATGCCCGGAGGACGTGCTGAACCGGATTCTCTGGCGCGCGACGATGGGCACCAAGCCGTATCCCGAATGGGCGGTGCGAGTCGTGGATGATGATTGACGGCTGCGCTGGTTACGAGGCGCTGGCGAAAATCGCGCCGGAAAAAATTATGGCGGCGTCGGTGCCGGCTTGATTCAGTTCAAAAAATATTCGGGACAGACCCTCCTTTAATTTTGTGTCGATAAGATGTTGTCAATCTCCGCGTTTGTAGTTTTTTTGAGGAATGGATGCGGTCTGATTTGGCACTTGCATGTTCCATCGTAAAACCTGATGTAATCCGCTATTCTTTTTTCGGCTCGAAGGCCAGCTTCAGACATGAATAAATCATCCGCGTAGAGGCCCGGACGACAAGTGTAAACGTAGTATTTTTTCAACTCCGAAGGCTTGATTATTTCAGCAGAAAACTGGTCGTGTGGAAGCCACTTCTTCGCTTTCAAAATATCTTGCTCGATTGTGAATCCCATTACATCAACCGCAAATTCACCCGAACGGCAAAAGACATGGGGAACATTCTGCTTACCGTTTTCCCTAATTAAAACCAAGGGGTAATGAAATTGCTTTTCCAATGCTAATGCGAAGACATGGCATCCTCCGTTCAGAAACAGAAACTCGTCGCTGTCTCGGAGAAGATTCTGATATCGCTCGTTCATCGCCTAGGGTGATTTTGTGGCATCTGTAGGTTCTGGGATTGTGCGAACCAATTCGCACAACTCACTAATGAATCTTTCATTGAACCGGCGGAAATATTCCTCACTCAAACTGCTCATATAATATTGCTGGAAATTTCCCTCACTCAAAAAATTCCTAGAGACTGCCCGCGCAACGCGGAACAATTTATGTCTGCCTGGCTCTGTAATCTGCCAAAAGCCATGCTGAGGCATCGTAAGCCAACCGTGCTCCTTAAGATCCTCTCTCGCCCAAGCCAAATCGTTCTCAAGCTTGGTCTCTCTCGTCTGGCGCATGTCCGTATCGCCTTCCCGAGGCTTTAGCAAGTTGTTCTCAGTAATGTAGTGGATAATGCGCGCCTTGCGGCCCTTGCCGCCACAGCGGTGAAGCGCATACAAGATGATAATCTGCTCTTCCAAATCTACCATAGCATAAAGGGTCACCTATATTTCCTACTTCGCCGTCGCCGCCGCCGGTTTTGCGCGCGGCACGGGCGTGTGTTTTTCCATGTGGCTGGCGGTCGCCCATTCGGCAAAGCGCGCGGCCAATCCGCAATCCGGTTTCATGGCTTCGAGTGTCGGAAGGGAAAAACCGGTTGGCAAGGGCTATTTCGGGGCAGGACGTGCGCACACGCCGCCGGGCAGGCATCCAAAATCTCCGGTTTTTGACTGAAATCATCCAAATTGCTGATTTTGTGCGTGTTGCAATGATTTTTAGGCCTGCCTCAACGATTAAATCGGACATATCAATCATTAAAACGCCCGTAGAAATGATTGATGGGGACGCATCAACCGTTGAAGCGGGCGCATCGCTCATTGAAGGGGACGCTGCAATCATCGAAGCGGGCGCATCAATCGTTTAAGCGGACGCTGGAATCATTGAAGCGGGCGCGGCAGGCGCTGAAGCAACCGCGTCAGTCGTCGGCGCAGGCGCTTGAATGGTTGAAGCGGGCGTCTGGTTCCGAAGGAACCACCGAAAATAGCCCGGCATTTCAATGCCGGGTAAGTTGTAAAAATGTCGAGTTCCGCAGGGACGGCTGAAATGAAATTTATTTTCAACCGTCCCTGCGGGACTCGTTCACGTCGTCGCCATTCCCCGGCGTTCAAACGCCGGGCTATTTTCGTTTTGTCCCTTCGGAACACGGAACCGGATGCGACGACCGAGGGCCGAAAAAATTTCCAAATTATTTTGAATTCAGGCTTTCCTCAAACCGGCTTCCGGCTATCCTGTTTTTCGTTTTGAACAGGAGATTTGCCGCGCCAGTCTAAAAAAAGTTGCGCGGGGAATTTTTTCCGAGCGAACACATGAGGAACCGTTGGCTATGGGTCTGGATTTTCGCCATCCTCGGCTTGGTGATGCTCGTTTGCGGTCTGCTGGTGCCGATGCACCTGCGGGCGGTGGACGCGAGCGTCATCCAAAAAGCCGGCAGGAACGGCCCCGCCTTGCTTGAGCAGGGTCAGGTGCTGGCGGGCGGGAAAAAACTGGGCGCGGCGCTCATGCTCGCGCAGGCGGCGGACGCGGCGGGAATCCCCGGCTGGGACCGGCTCGGCGCGGCCGTGACCAATCTGGGCCGGCAATACCCGGATGCGCTGGTTTGGGGCGATGATTCACGCCTGGAAAAACTTTTCGCCAGCAATCCCCAACCGGCGGAGGGGGGCGTGGAACCGTTCATGGATTTCATCATCCGGCAGGACAACCGGGAACTGGCGCTGGCGTATCTGCGCAGTTCGCCATCGCCCGCCGTGCAGGAATTGCTGCACTCCCGTGAATTGACCAAGACCGTGCTTTTCCCGCCGTCCTCGTCGCCCTCCGGCCAGGCGTTCGATGCGGCGGTGTCGGAGTGCGGGCTGCTGCTGGACGGCGGACATTTGCCGGCGGGATTGAGCGGCGGCATTTATGTGCTGGCGTCGGCGGCCAATCGCGGCAGCGGTTCGGCGCCGCTGGAACAGGCGCTGATGGATTTCATGTCGTTGGGCCAGCGGTTCAACTGGGACCAGCTTGTGGCGTTCGTCGCGCAAATCCCGGACACTGGCACGCTGCACCAGCTCGCGGATGATGCGCGCAATGCCGGCGGGCAATTGCCGGTGCTGTTCGCCGCCGTGCAACTGACCGGCAAGCCGGCGGACGTAGCCAGATATGCCGCCGACTTCCGGCAGACCGGATTGAAGGACATCGCCGCGAGCCTGCGTTACGGCGCGGGCGGCGTGGGCGAGTTGTTGCAACGCGGGCAGCGTTTTTACAGTCCGGGCCTGGAGCGTCAGGTGACGGCGGTTGATCCATTTGGCAGTTTTTACTATTTCGCGGCGGGTTTCAGTTTTCAAAAGCCGTGGCTGGCGCTGGCGGCGAAATGGTTGTCCTATTTGTTCGGCGGATTTTTCCTGGCGACGGCGCTGCATTTTTTGCGACCGGCGGTGTCGGTGCTGGAACAGCCGTTGCAGGTGCGCGGATTTCATTTGTTCCGCGAATTTTTATTTTCGCTTGGTTTCCTGCTCATGGTATTGCTCTTGAGCGAGCCGTTTCTCGCCCAAGAAAGCCAGAAGGGGGATTTCTCCCTTCGACCGCACCTGCCCACGGTGGGCAGCGTGGTCCCGGCGGGAATCGCCAACATCAAACAAAACGTTATGAACCCAACCATCCTACTGACCCTGCTGTTGTTTTTCGTGCTGCAGGCGCTGATCTATCTGGCGTGCATCGTGAAGCTCGCGGAAATCCGCCGCCAGGCGGTGCCGCCGCGCATGAAGCTCAAGCTGCTCGAAAATGAAGACCACCTGTTCGACGCCGGGCTTTACCTCGGCTTCGTCGGCACGATTGTGTCGCTGATCGTCGCCTCGATGGGGCTGGTCAAGTTCAGCCTGATGGCCGCCTATTCGTCCACGTCGTTCGGCATCATTTTCGTGTGCGTCTTCAAGATTTTCCACCTGCGCCCCGCGCGGCGGAAACTGCTCCTTGAAGCCGACGCCGCCGAGGCCTACGCCGCCGCCGGCACGCCAACCTCCGTCTTGCCGTCATGAACCGCAGCATCCTCATCGTCATCTGCGATTTCCTGCTGTTGAGCCTGCTGACGTTCTCGACGGACATCAACCGCATGGCCGACGAGGACACGAGTCGTTCCGCCGCGAAGGTGGACATCGTGACCAACAACGTGATCGAGCCGGGCAGGGACCTCGCCGCCGTGATGAAGCTCGCGCTCGAAGAGGAACAAAAGGGCCACGAACAAATGCAGCAGGAACTTGCGCAGGCCCGCGCCGCGGCGAACCAGCAGCAGGCCCAGTTGAGCCAGCGCGAACAGGAAAACCAGAAATTGCAGCAGCAGATTGCCGCCGCCCAGGCCAGCGTCGGGAAGTTGAACCAGCAGTTGCAGAACACTTCCGCGCAGGCGCAAATGTCCCAGCAAAAACTCGCGGCGACGGAAGCCGAGGCGCAAGAGCAGTCCGAACTCGCCGCCGCACTGCGCCGGCAATTGGATGAACTCACGTGGAGCAATCAGCTTGCCCAGTCGGAAAAACAACAACTAAGGACACAGCTCCAGTTGTCCGAGGTGGAAAAGCGCGCCGCCGCCGACCGCGCCGCCCTGATGCAACAGCAGGTCCAGGTCGAACGCCAGGAAAAGGCGCAGCTTGCCGAGAGCTTCAAGGCGCTCGCCACCAACTCCAGCGAGTTGACCCAGGAAATCCGCGACAACCGCGCCCTCGCGCCGAACACCATCTTCGGCGACTTCATCACCAACCGAGTGCAGGCCGCCATTTCCGCCGCGAAGACCGGTTTTCTTCACATTGACAACAGCAAGAGCAGCACGGCCAGGACGATTCTCGTCTCGGACGGCACGAACACGTTCGCCATCTGTCACGTGCAGGATACGCCGCTGTCGTTTTGGGATCCTGGCACTGACTGGGACGGCCTCGCCGGCACGCTCACCGGCAACGGCGCCAGCGTGCCCATTCACTCCATGTCGTTTGACGCACAGGACCCGCGTGTGGTGATGATGTTGGTCAGCGCGGCGGAAGCCCGCCTGCTCGGCAGCAAGGTCTATCACCTGTCCGCCGATCCATACAAATTTCAGGACGCCGTGCTCGTCGGCGCGGGCGAAGGCTATTACGGCGAGTGCGATTTCCAGATTGACGTGAACACGCCGCAATACGTCAAGCTGGACCACAGCCTGTTGCGCGGGCTGTTCGGAAAATTCAATCCGTCGCGTGGCGACCTCGTGTTCAGCCGCACCGGCGAACTGCTCGGCGTCATGGTCAACGGCACCTACTGTCTGGTGCTGCAAGGCTTCATCCCGTCGGCGACACTCGTCTTCGCGCCGGACGTGCGCAAGCAGCACACCGGCGACACGCTGGCGCGGCTCTACGACTACGTTTTCCAACTACCGATGCGGTTGCAGTAGGCGGCACAGGTGGTAAGGTGCTGGCCAAAAACTCGCCGGAAAAAATCGTGACGGCTTAAGCACGGCTTGATTCAGTTCAAAAATGTGCCATTCGCGCGCGGAACGGGCGAGCATTTGAGCAGCGTTTCCGATTGGGTCATAATCAGTTTCAGTGCGCAGCTTTGGCGCTCGCGAACAATAAATTTTCCACCGACAGGTCTTCGTCCAGATTTTCCCAATGGACGCCCAGCCCTTTGCCGATCAGCCGCCATTTTTTCCGTTGAACCGGAGTGGCCTGCCGCAGCCGCGGATAGCGGTTCAAGTCCACTGAAATCTCGCTTCCGTTGACAAAACAAGCGACCAGCGCGCCGCCTTCAAAAGCCACGCCCGCCAGCCGCATTTCGTCAGAGATGCCCGAAGCGCGCCCGCCATTCGTTGACGAGGTGCCCGTGGTTTTCTTCGATGATGCGGTAGATTTTGTTAAGCTCATGTTGTTTGAATCCTTCATTGCGGCTCAAGCCAACCGGTTGCAACCAGAATTTACAGCCGTTGCCGCCCTTTTCAACATGAATGTGCGGCGGCTCGAATTCATCCGCAAAATAAAAATGAAACCGGAAGCCATTTTTTCGCAGGACGGTCGGCATGGTTTTTAATCACTCTTCCGAGAACAAATACTCCAAATCCACCGCCGTGAGGCTGCGGGCGAAACCTTCCTCGCCGAGCACGTCGGCAATCGTCTGCGCCTTGCTCTGCTGCAACTCCCAGATTTTTTCCTCGACCGTGCCGGGCGCGATGAGGCGGTAGGCGTTCACCGTCTGCGTCTGGCCGATGCGGTGCGAGCGGTCAATCGCCTGCGCTTCGACCGCCGGATTCCACCACGGGTCGTAAAGCACGACGTAGCTGGCGTTCGTCAGGTTCAATCCCGTTCCCGCCGCGCGCAGGCTCAACAGAAAAACGCCCGCGCCGGTGTCGCCTTGAAACGCGTTGACGACCGCCTGCCGGTCTTTTGTCTGCCCGGTGAGCATGTGCGTCTTGATCTGACGCGCCGCACATTCCTTTTCGAGCAGTTGCAGCATCTGCACGAACTGAGAGAACACGAGGACTTTCTGGCCGTCGGCGATGAGAGGGTCGAGCAGTTCAAACAACGTCTCGGTTTTTCCGCTCGCCGTGTCGCTGCCGACGAGCGACGGATGGCAGCAAACCTGCCGCAACCGCGTGAGCGCGGCGAGGACGTGCATTTTCGATTTATTCAAGCCCTGGGTCTCGACCGCCTTCATCACCTGATCGCGGCTGCGGCGAAGTTCGGCAAGGTAAAGTTTGCGCTGCTCGTCGCCGAGCGGACAATCGCGGCGCTCCTCAATTCGATCCGGCAAATCTTTTGCAACGTGTTTTTTCAAACGGCGCAATAACAGCGGGCGCAATTTCGCCGACAAGCGGCGGCGCGCAATTCTCTGTTCTGATTCGGCATTTTCGCCGCGCGGTTCGTAGGTCTCCAAAAATTGCTCCTGATTGCCGAGGTAGCCCGGCTGGATGAAATCCACGATGCTCCATAGATCGAGCAGGCGATTTTCCAGCGGCGTGCCGGTAAGCGCGATCTTGTTTTCGCACTTCAACTGCTTCACCGACTGCGTGACCTGCGCGCCGGGATTCTTGATGAACTGCGCCTCGTCGAGAATCACCGCGCGGAAGGAAAACTTATGGAACTCCTCCAGATCGCGCCGCAACAGCGCGTAATTCGTCACGATCAAATCGTGCTGCGGAATCTGTTTTCGCAGATTGTGCCGCGCCGCGCCGCTTTCGAGCACCAGCACCTTCATGCCCGGCGTGAAACGCTCCGCCTCACGCCGCCAGTTGTGCAATACGGACGCGGGACAAATCACGAGCGACGGTTTGGGATTTTTTTTGTTCTGGTCCTTGAGCCACGCGAGCCACGTCAGCGTTTGCAAAGTTTTACCGAGGCCCATGTCGTCAGCGAGGATGCCGCCGAGCCGGATCTGGACGAGGTGCGCGAGAAAATCGAAGCCGTCCTTTTGATACGGGCGTAGCTCCGCGTGCAACATTTTCGGCAGCTCGACGCTCGGAACGCCTTTGAATTCGGAAACGCGCTTGCGCAATTCCTTCGCTTCGGGCGAATCGGCGAAGCGCGAAAATTCGTCGTCGTCCAGGTGCGCGACATTTTCCAGCCCGACTTTTTGCGGCACGGCGATCAATCCGTCCACGCCCATGTCGGCCATCGCCTCGTGCGCGCCTTGCACGGCGGCGGTGTCGAGTTCGACCCAGCCGGAATTCGGCAATTTGACAAAACGTCCGGTCGCGGCGGCGAGCCTTTCGAGGTCGGCCTTGGAAAGTTTGAGCCCTTCGGCTTCCCATTCGGCGGAGACGGCGAGCCAGTCAATGCCGCTGCCCTTGACGACGAGTCGCGGCTTGAGCTGGCGCGGCGTGAGGAACAGGCGGTGAAACGACGGGTTGCCGAGAAATTCCGCCTCCGTCGGTTTCGCGGCCCAGGCTTCGGCGAGCGAGCCGAGAAAATTTTCATTCGCGTCGCCGACCCACAAACCGGGTTCGGGCATGAACCAGTCCAGTTTGCGCAGCCATTGGATCGCCGGGTCGAGGCGCGGGTCGTCAAGAATTTCTGGTTTTTCGCCGGGGCGGATTTTGCGCTCGTTCGGCAGCCACTCATGCCCGGTCCACGACCAGAGGCTTTTGTCACGCAAACTTCGCGCGAGCAATCGCAGCCGCACCGTTTCGTCGAGCAATTCAAAGACAAACTGCGGCGACGCCGGATGCGCGACGCAAAGCTGTTCCCAATCCATGCCGTGATTCGACTGCGACTGGCGCAAGTGCAGCAGCAGCCGGTGGCTCAACTTGCGCACAGGCACGGAAGGTTTGTTCGCCAGATATTTCAGCACGCCGGACGGCGGCGCGTTGCGCAGCAGATAGAACGCGTTGCCGACGAGCGCGAGCGGCGACTGGCGGTTGAAAAATTTTGCCTCGGCGACGGAATGATTTTTTCCGTCCGGCAGCGCGATGCGGTGCGTGAACGAAAGTTCCTTGTCGCCATTTTCCAGATGCGGCGCGAGCGCGACAATCTGTCCGTGAAAATGCAGCGGCTGGCCGTTGTCGGCAGATTCGAGCCGGCTGGTGTGACCCCAACGCGTGAGCCATTGCAGCAATTCGGCGTCCGTCAGCAGCATCGTGTCCGCGCCGTCGGCGCGTTCGCGGTGCGTCTCGTAAATCCAGTGGATGAATTCCCAGTCGGCGGGCGGAAACAGTTCCTGCTCATGCGCGGCGCGGACGACGAGGTCAACCAGATCGCGCAGCGACCGCGCCTTCTCGCCGGTGCGCGGACGCGACAAAAGGAATTGCACCGCGAGGCGATGGCGCGACGGCTCGTTTTCGTCCGGCTGTGACTTGCAATAAACGCGGAGCGTGGCGCGCGGCGTGTCGAGGTGCAGCGGCGCGGGCGGCGCGAGCCAGTTTTCAAGTTCCTGCACGAGCCGCACTTCCTGCTCGGCCTCCTCGGCGCGGGCGAAACGATCCAGGCTCGCGTGCGGCTGCAATTCCGGCGGCACAGAACGCTTCGCGCGCAAAAATAAAAACGCCAGTTCCTCCAGCCGTGACTTGCCCTGCACGGTAAGCATCTTCGGCCACCAGTCGGTCGCGGGAAAATCCTTCCGCGACAGCGAGAGCTTCTCAAAATAATCCTCCAGTGCCAGCCACGCGCGCTGCGAGTCGGGGCACGTCGCGAAATTTTTCAGGATGTCTTCGCGCTCGTTGACGGTGGTTTTGGAGTCGGACAACTCGCGGCGCAGATCCGCGAACGCGCCGTAGGTTTGCGACAGCACCTTGTGGTGCGCGTCGTATTTGCTCGCGCCGCCGCCGTTGCGGCCCGCTCCGTTTCCGTTTCTGACTGAAATTTTTGGCATCTAAAAATTTAGACCATCATTTCGTCATAGCCCGCAACGCCGGTCAATCAGAAATCGCATAAATTTATGCACAGCCGCTGCCGCGTGATTGACGCGGGCGCGATTTCTGATACATTCCATGCCCTTTTATGAATCGAATTCCGCATGTGGCCGTGGTCGGCGCGACGGGCGCCGTCGGCATCGAAATGATCAAGACGCTGGAAAAAAGAAATTTTCCGGTGGGCAAACTGACCCTGCTCGCCTCGGCGCGCTCGGCCGGCAAGAAGCTGAAATTTCGCGGACAGGACATCACCGTCACCGAACTCACGAAGGATTCGTTCAACGGCATTGACATCGCACTGTTCAGCGCGGGCGGCGGCATTTCCAAAGAATTCGCTCCGATTGCCGCGAAAGCCGGCTGCGTGGTCGTGGACAATTCCAGTGCGTTCCGCATGGATAATTCCGTGCCGCTGGTGATTCCTGAAATCAACGCCGCCGATGTGAAATGGCACAAAAACATTATCGCCAATCCAAATTGCACAACGGCGATTACTTTGATGGCGCTGTATCCGCTGCATCAGGCGTTCGGCGTGAAACGGATTTTTGCCTCCAGCTACCAGGCCGTGAGCGGCACGGGCGCGAAGGCGATTGAAGAATTGAAGCAGCAGGTTGAACAAGTCGTTTCCGGCAAACCGGTGACGAAGGAAGTTTATCCGCACCAGATCGCCTTCAACGTCCTGCCGCACGTGGATTCATTTCTGCCAACCGGCTACACGAAGGAAGAAATGAAAATGGAAAACGAAGGCCGCAAAATCATGCACCATCCGGCTTTTCGCGCCAGCGTGACCTGCGTGCGCGTGCCGGTCTATCGTTCGCATTCCGTCGCGGTGAGCGCGGAGTTTGAAAAGCCCGTGACCGTCGAAGCCGCGCGCGCCGTTTTGAAAAAAGCGCCCGGCCTCGACCTTGTGGACGAGCCGGAGAATAAAAAATATCCAATGCCGCTGTTCACCTCCGAAAAATACCACTGCGAAGTAGGCCGCGTCCGGCTGGACTGTGCGCTGGACAACGGCCTGTGCTTCTGGGTCAGTGGCGATCAACTGCTCAAAGGCGCGGCGCTCAACGCCGTGCAGATTGCGGAAGAGCTGTTGAAGTAAAAGCTCCAAATCCCAAGCTCCAATCGCCGTTCGGCGTGGGTTTTGGATTTTTAGCCTGGAGCTTCTGTGGATGTTCGAGTTTGACGCTTGGAATTTTTATTGTTTGGCCGTTTCCTTGGTGTAGGCGACGAGGTTTTTGATTTTTGCCTCGGCGGCGGCGTCGCGCACCTTCACGATTTTTCCCCACGGCGCTCTTTCGTCGGCGTTGATGGCGAGGACGAGATCCGGATTTTTAGCGGCACGCGACTTCAATTCGTCCTGCAATTGCTCGAACGTTTTCGGCAGCTTCTCGATGAAATACATGCCGTTGGTGTCAATGCTCACGACGAGCGGCGGATTGTCGTTCGGGCCGGGCTTCTTGGCTTGCGTGGATTCGGGCAGTTGCAGCTTGAGCGCCGCCTGCTGCTTGAACGTCGTCGTCACCAGCAGGAAAATCAGCAGCACGATCAGCACGTCAATCAGCGCGACGATGATGACGGCGGGTGTGGTGCGGCGTTTGCGGACGTAAAAATGCATTTATTTCTCGGCGTATTGCCGGCGGATGAATTCGTCGCAGAGGGCCTCCATCTCGGCGGCGAGCACCTCGATTTTTTTGCTGAAATAACTCCACGCGATGAGCGCCGGGATGCAGATGAGCAGGCCGATGAGCGTCGTCCGCAAAATCAGGCTGATGCCCTGCGCCAGTTTCGCGGCGTCGTTCAGCCCCGTCTGCCCGATGTCGCTGAACACCGTGATCATGCCGACGATCGTGCCGACGAGGCCGAGCAGCGGCGCGATGCCGACGATGATTTCCAAAACGACGAGGCCGCGTTCGAGCCGGACGATTTCATGGCGTGCGGCGGTCTGGAGCGCGTCCACGTTGTCGGCCTTCAGCCAGTCGAGATGGTCCGAGGCAAGCAGCAACAGCCGTCCGAGCGGCGACGGTTTTTGTTCGCAGAGGCGGCAGAGCATTTTCACATCGTCGCGCGTCCTGCAGGCCGGGAGCGCGTCGGTGATCAGCCGCGGGACGACTTTGCCCCAGCGCAACGTCCACGCGCGTTCCACGATGAAGGTCAGCCCGACGACCGAGGTCAGTCCAAGCAAAATGTAGACGGCGAAAGTGTAAACGGCTGTATCCATAAATGTATTTTCCCAAAAAACCGGCGGCTCAATAGTAATAGAACGTGAACGTGATTTCCCGATAATTCTGTCCGACCATCCGGCGCATGTCCGGCGGCCATTTGGCGAACGGCGACGGCTCGTTGATGGCCTGCTGGCAGACGTAGCCGAGCATTTCGCCGACGGTGTTTTCCAAAACTTGCATGTCCGAGACCGTGCCGTCGTAATTCAGATGAAAACGCAGCGTGACTTTGCCACTGCGATCCAGCGCGAACTGCCGGCTGTCGAGCAAATCATCCCAATGCTGCTGGATGGCCTCGACGATGGCCTCGTCATACGCGCCAAACGGCGTGCCTATCGCATCGAATGACGCGGTCAGCCGCCGGTTTTGCACGCCGCCATCCTGACGCATTTGCACGGCGGGCAATTTGCTGGCCTGCCGTGCGAGCGCCTCATTGATCGTGCGTGGGCGCGGTTGTTGCTGCTCCTGTGGCGGTTGCTGAGATTTCTGCGGTTTGCCGAGTGTCAGGTCGCCGGTGTTAATTGCCAGTTGCGGTTGCGGTTGCTGCGGCTTCTGCGGTTCGGCCTGCTGCGCGGGCGGCGTCGGCTGCAATTTTGAAAAATCCATGCGCGGCACTTCCTCGGCCTTGGGCGCGTCGGTTTGCTTGCCGTTCAATTTCGGCTTGTCGGTTTCCTTCGACATGTCGGGATTTGCGGCGTGCGAATTCTGGCTGGAATAAAACTTCGCATTTTTTGGCGGCGCGGCGGACGGCTGGTCAACGGTCACGAATTCCAGCGGCGGCTCCGGCTTGACCAACGGTTGCAGTGCGACGGCTTCAACTTTTTTTGCGTGGTGCATCCACGCCGGCAGGTGGAATTCCTGCCACCAGCCGAATTTTTTTCCGGCTTCGTAACCGCCCCACGTCAGCAGGTGCAGCATCAACGACAATGCCAGCGCCAGACCGAGCCGCTCCATTTCAAAGCGACCGGGTCGCAACGAATCCAGTTCTGTGCCGGCGCGAGCCATTCCGCTAATTCTGCCGCAGGAAAACGCCGCGGGCAACTTGTCTTTGCGGCAGCGCGGGACAAGTGTGTGACCGTTGGCTTAATCAATGCAGTTGGGCGAAAGGCAGACAGAGGAGTTGATTCCAACAAGAGAAACTGCGGACTCTGTAGTCGCTACCGTGGCGGGCGATGCAGCGTTGAAACTGCTGGGAATGAATTCCGCCGGGCAATCGGCCAGAAAGAATTTGCCGGAGTGCATGGCCGCAAAGCAGCGACTGTCGGGCCGGCGGTGGAACCGCTGAATTCAAATCGCTCACGCTGCCTGATGGGGGTTTGGCCCGCATGAATCAAAAGGTTTATGACTTTTCAACAACCGACAACCGGACACTTTCCCGCGCCTGCCGGATCAAATCCAAATCCTCCGCCAGATTTCCAAAGCGGAATTTTGGCACGCCGCTTTGCTCGCGGCCAAGCAACTCGCCCGGCCCGCGTAATTTCAAATCCGCCTCCGCGATTTTGAAACCGTCGTTCGTCTCTTCCAAAATTTTTAATCGTGCGCGCGCCTCAACATTTTTTGCGTCGGAAATCAAAATGCAAAACGACTCATGCGCGCCGCGTCCGATGCGTCCGCGCAATTGATGCAACTGCGCCAATCCGAACCGCTCCGCGTTTTCGATCAGCATGACCGTCGCATTCGGCACGTCCACGCCGACTTCGATAAGCGAAGTCGCCACGAGCGCCTGAATCTGTTTTGCGCGAAACGCCGACATCGTATTTTCCTTGTCCGCGCTTTTCACCCGGCCGTGCAGCAGGCCGACCTTGAACGGCGCGAGCGCGCGCTGGACGTTGTCAAACTCCTTCGTCACCGCCTTGATGTCGTTCGCCGTGTCCTGCTCCTCCGCGCGCGGATAGACGACATAAGCCTGCCGCCCGCCGGAAATTTCTTCGCGGATAAATTCCCAGACCTTCGGCAATTTGTCAGCCGCGCGCACGAATGTTTTTATTTTGCCGCGCCCGCCGGGCATTTCATCAATCACCGAAACGTCGAGGTCGCCGTAAAGTGTGAGGCCGAGCGTGCGCGGTATCGGCGTCGCCGTCATCACGAGCAGATGCGGATAACTGCCCTTGCGCACGAGCTGTTCGCGCTGCGCCACGCCAAACTTGTGCTGCTCGTCGATGATGACGAGGCCGAGCTTCGGCAAATCAAAATCCGCCGTAAGCAAGGCGTGTGTGCCGATAAAAATTGCAGATGGGAGTTGGAAGTTGGAAGTTGGGCGACGCTTTCCATCTGCCATCTGCCATCTGCCATCTGCTCCGCTTTTCCGGCTACCCGTTTGCAATTCAACTTTGATTCCAAGCGGCTCGAACCATTTTTGGAAATTCCGAAAGTTCTGTTCCGCCAGAATTTCCGTGGGCGCCATCAGCGCGACATTGAAACCGCTTTCAATCGCCATGAGCGTGGCGCACGCGGCGACCGCCGTTTTGCCCGAACCGACATCGCCTTGCAGCAAACGCCGCATCGGATGTGCGCCGCTCATGTCCGCGCGGATTTCGCGCAGAACTTTTGTTTGCGATTCCGTCAATTTGAAACCGAGCCGCGATAAAAACGGTTTCATCAAGCGATTGTCGCCGCCGCATGGCAATCCTTTCGTTCTCGCTTCAAAATTTTTCCGGCGCGACTGGATTTGCAATTGCAACACGATAAACTCATCCAACGCCAGCCGTTGTCGCGCAATTTCAACATCCGTCAATTCTTCGGGAAAATGAATCATGCGAACAGCATTCGCGCGCGTCGGGAAAAATTTCAAATCCGGCGCGGGCTTCGGCTCGGAAATTTCTGTTTCAAATTTTTCCAGCGTTCGCCAAATCAATCCACGCAGCCAGCGTTGCGGCAGGCCTTCCGTCAGCGGATAAATTGGCGCGATGCGGTTGATGTGGATGAAGCTTTCTTCGCCGCCTTCGATGACTTCGGTTTCGGGATGAGTCATCACGCGCGGTTTGGTTTCGCTTAATTTTCCGAAAACGAAAACCTCGTCGCCCATCGCGAAATACTTTTCCATGAACGGCAGGTTCCACCAGCGGCAATGCAGCCGTGCGGTGCCGTCGTCGAGGATGATTTCAAAAACGGATTTGCCGCCGCCGCGAAAACGTTTGAGTCCGAGCACGACGATTTTTCCGCGCGCCGTGAACGGCTCGTCCTTCGTAAGTTCGGAAATTTTTCGGAAATGCCGCCGGTCTTCGTAACGCTTTGGCCGGTGCAGCAGCAAATCTTCAATCGTGAAAATTTCCAGCCGCGCGAGTTGCGCCGCGCGTTCCGCGCCGACGCCCCAGAGCGAAGTCACCGGCTTTCGCAACTCCGGCGTTGCTTCGTCCCGGCAAGCGGGATTTTTCAGCGGAGAAATTTTATTTTCCGGCGGCGACATTGGCCGAACGATAACGGCGTGAAAAATTTCCTTCAACGGCAAAGCGCGCGATTGATTCTGGGGAGCACCCGCGTCTCGCGGGTTGAATTCGGCGTCCCGCCGAATTGCGGCGGCGGACGAATGAGTTTTGAGCGTTGTTCACGTTTGGTTTCGGGCACGACGCCCGAAACGGCGCGCGGGACGCGCGCGCTCCCCGGACAAATTTCCGCGCTCCGAATTCAAGCGCGTTTTGGAGTCTTTCGATTTTGCGGCGGCATGAGCCAAATGTATAAAACAAGTCCAACCAAAGTGCCTAGCGTTGTCCAATAAATCAGAAATGCGATTATCAATTGTAAAAGCCCAGCGTTTGAACCCCAATCGTAAGAATCACCGTGTAATCGTGTAATCAAACCTATGGCTGGCGCGTTAAGCATCAGGAATAGTTTAACCAAACCTGCATCTGCTCGGTAAGCCAGCCATAAACCAACCAAGAACATGACGAAACCAGTTACCAAACCATAGCCAGTACCGAAACCAATTACTCGTTTGTTCATCGTGAAGATTTTATTCTTTTTGAATTCTTTTCCGATCTGTCGCAATTGGCCGATTTTTTTGCAAGCCAGCCAAAATGATTCTTCGTCGTTCAAACCGAGTTGCTGGAATCCGGCGATGGCGTCGCGCAGGTGCGTTTCCAGCTCGCGCCGGTCGTCGGACGCGAGATGTGGTTGCGCGGCCAGTTCATTCCGCCAGTTTTCAATGGCGGCGTTCAGATCGAAACGGGTTTGATTTTCCATAATTTGCACAGGGAGTTGTGAACGGCCAGCCATTGCTGGCGTTCGGTTTTGAGGGCTTTGCGTCCGTCGGAACTGATGAAATAGTATTTACGCTCGCGCCCGGTGTCGGCTTCCTTCCACTCGGAATCAATCAGGCCGTCGCGCTCCAGCCGGTGCAAAACGGGATAGAGCATCCCGTCGCTCCACTCGATCTGCCCGCCGCTCAACTCGCGAACTTTCTGGATGATCTCGTAGCCGTAGCTTTCGCCGCCCGCGAGGATGGAAAGCAGCAGTGGTTTCGAGGACGCGGCGACCAAGTCTTTCGTAAGCATGGCGGTCTTATACATTGGACTGGAATGTATGTCAATGAAAAATTGCACGCAAGGTTATTCCCGGCTACATTTCGTGGCGTGCCCGAAAATTCCGCGCCAACTAAAGTTTCCCCGCTGTGGCTGTTGCTGCGCGTCAACGCGCTGCAAAGCTGGCGGCGGCTGCTGGGCTTGCGCGAACAGTCGCGGCTGCTGACGGCCATCATCGGCCTTTTCACCGGCGGTTATCTGGTGCTGGCGTTCATGCTGTTTTACAACGGGATGAAGTTCATCGCCAAGTTTCCGGGGCTGGGCGCGGTGCTGACGGAGCGGCTGATGTATGTGCTGTTTGCGTTTTTGTTCGCGCTGCTGCTGTTGAGCAATCTGATCATCAGCTACACCAATTTGTTCCGCAACCGGGAAACGGTGTTTTTGCTGACGCTGCCGGTTTCGGCGCAGACGGTCTTCCGCTGGAAATTCATCGAGTCCACGCTGCTGGCGTCGTGGGCGTTTTTGTTTTTGATCGCGCCGCTGCTGGTGGCGTTCGGCCTGGTGCGCGGCGCGTCGTGGGATTTTTATCCGCTGACCGCCGTGCTCATCGCGCTGTTCATCGTGCTGCCGGGCGTGCTGGGCGCGGGGCTGGCGATTGTCATCGGAAGATTTCTGGACCGGCGCAGTTTTCAAATCGCCCTCATCGGCACGTCCGTCATCCTGCTGGCGGTGGCGGCGTTTTGGTGGAAGGCGCAGCCGGCCACGGATGAATTGCTCGACAAACGCACGCTCGAAGCGCTCGACCAACTGCTCGCCAAGACGCGGTTCACCATGTTTCCGTTCCTGCCGAGCTACTGGCTCTCGTCCTCCGTGCTGCAATGGGCCGAAGGCATCGTGCGCGGCGCGGCGTTTTTCGCGCTGGTGCTGTTGAGCCACACGCTGTTTTTCGGCGGCATTGCGTTCACGCGGTTCGGTGGTTTGTTTTATCACACGGCGTCGGCGGTGCAGAGCCGTGCGAGCGTCATGGCCCGATGGAAATGGTCCGCTGCGCGCCGCGAAAACCCGGATTCGCCCGGCGCGCTCGAAAAAATGTTTGCGAAATTTTTCTGGCTCGCGCCCGACATCCGCGCGCTGGCGATCAAGGACATGCGGATGTTCTGGCGCGACACGACGCAATGGGGACAGTCCGTGATGTTTTTCGGGCTGCTCGGCGTCTATATCATCAACCTGCGCAACTTCACGCACCAGCTCACCAGCCCGTTTTGGATCAACGCCGTCGCGTTTCTAAACCTCGGCGCGTGCGCGTTCAACCTCGCCTCGGTCACGACGCGGTTTGTGTTCCCGCAGTTTTCCCTCGAAGGCCGGCGCATGTGGATCATCGGGATGCTGCCGATGGGACTGGCGCGCGTCGTTAAAACCAAATACTGGCTTTCCAGCGTCATGTCGCTGATCGTCACGCTGGGACTCGTCACGCTCTCGTGTTACCTGCTGAAAATGACGTGGGACCGTCTTGTGTTTTTCGGCGCGGTCGTCGTGGTGATGGCACTGACGCTGAACGCCCTCGCCGTCGGCCTCGGCGTTTTGTATCCGAACCTGAAGGAAACCAACCCGAACAAAATCGTCAGCGGCTTCGGCGGCACGCTGTGTTTTGTGTTAAGCTCGGTTTACATCCTTGCGTCGCTTGCGCTGCTGCTGTTTGGGGCGGGCGGTTTGCACGCGCACATCGGCTGGGCGGCCGCCAGCATCATCGGTTTTGTACTGCTATCATTCTGCATGGGCTGGCTGCCGATGAAACTGGCGTTCCAGCAACTGGAACATTTCGAGGGTTGAATTGGGTTGCAGGTTGAAGGTTGGGAAACAGTATTTTCCCGCCGCCGGAAACTTTTAACCTTCAACCATTAACTTGCGACCTTTTCACCGTGCAGAAACTGTTCCAGCGCCTCAAACAAAACCGGCGGATTCGCCAGATGCGAACCTTTGCTGGCCGTCAGCAAACCGAAACCTTCGCCGTAAGCCGGGCCATTGACCACGCACAAATCCGTCGAACAATCGGCGATCTGCCTTCGCGCGGCGGCAATCGCCTCCACGCGCGACCCGTCCGCCTCGAACTTCCAGCCGGTGATTTTGGCGCGCGGAAACCAGCCGCGCAATCCGGCGATGATTTTGGGCGTCGGCAAAAGCTCGACGAACAGTTTTTCCTGCCGGGTGGAAATTTTTCTGGCGGCCTTGAATTCAGCCAGCCCGCCTGCCGCCGTCGCCGAATAAAATTTGCCGAACGCAAAGTCATTGACCGCCGCCGCGTGGAAAATCGCATCCACTTTCTTTGCCGACAGCGATTTCAGTTTGGCGCGCAAATCGGCGGTGGTGCTGAACGCCTCCACGCGCTGCGCGCGGCGCGGGCCGGTGTGAGTCGCCAGTTCGCCGACCAGCAGAATCACCTTGTGCCCGCGCGCGGCGAGGAAATTGGCAAGCTCCGTGCCGAGCCGGCCCGTGGAAAAATTCGTGAGCCGGCGCACGTCGTCCAGCGGCTCGTAGGTCGGCCCGGCGGTGACAATGCAGTTCATATTGGGGTTCAAGCTTTGGCTGGTTTGCATCGGACGGCAAGCCAAAGCTTTAACACCAACTGGGCCTTGAAGCAAATTCCTGTTCGCCAGTGCGCTTGATTCAGTGAGCGGACAAACCAGCGCGGTTTGTCAGCCACAAAATCCCTGCGAACAACAATGAAAGCGAAATGAGAGACAAAACGATGAAGAACCGGATTTGCCTCTGATGCGGCGATGATTTTCGTTTTCGCATTTGCCTGCGCCCGTGAACCCCCGCGAAACACAACATGATTTATTGCAAATCAGCGCGTCATGCAAGCAGATATTTTGATTCAATTAAGCAACCATGCTAATAACGGCGCAAGGACGAGTCCCGGCAGATAATTCGCCAGTTCCACCTTTCGCGTTTCAAAAATCACCAGCGCGACGGCGCATGCAACGAGTCCGGCGGCGGCGTTCACCGCACCGGTCAAATGGTGCGCATCCAAAAATGGCGCGGCAAAAAAATGACACGCGGCGGTGATGGCGCTCAAAAAAATGAAAACGGGAATCGCGGCCAGCGCCGCGGGCCAGCGGAACATTTTTACGAAACTCACCGTCGCCAGTCCGTCCATCACGGCTTTGACGGCGAGTAAATAAAAATAGCCGGACAATCCGTCCGTGACCGCGCCGATCAAACCGAGCGGCGCGGCGCAGAACAAAACCGCGCCGGCGGCAAAACCATCGGCGGCCCCGCCCGGCGGGGTCTTTTGCGCGAACGCGATGGCGTTTCCGGCGGAGCGCCCGAGCCGGTTGGAAATTTTTTGCAGGTGCAGCAGTTTTCCAAGCCAGAAGCCGAGGAGGACGGCGAGGAACGCGATGAAAATCTGTTTGAGGACGGACAAAAAACTCCCATGAACGCTCACCCAGACGAGCCGGAGTCCAAAAAAGACCGTGAACGCGCCGAGGGCGTTCCTGAAAAAATATTGCGCGGGCGCGGAGAGCGGCTGGCGACGCGCCAGCCCGAACAGGCCGCCAAGCAGAATGCCAATGGCGTTGAGAAATGCGCCGATTGCGATGGTCACGCGCCGATTGTGTCGCGCGCGGGGGCCGAAACGAAGAAAATTTTTTGCGCGCTCGACTTGTTCGATTGGCGTTCTAAAATTTTCCGCGATGTTCCGGCGGGTGATGATTCCCATTTTTGTCCGGGCGGCGATTTTCTGTACCGCCCGCAAAAAGTAAAATGAGCGACGACAAAAAAAAATTCCGCAATCCGTGGTCGTGGATTCCAACGCTTTATTTCGCCGAAGGTCTGCCTTACGTCGTCGTGATGACGCTGGCGGTGGTGGTGTATAAGGGGATGGGGCTGTCGAACACGGACATCGCGCTTTATACGAGCCTGTTTTATCTGCCGTGGGTCATCAAGCCGTTCTGGAGCCCGGTCGTGGACATCATGGGGACGCGGCGAAAATGGGTCTGGCTGATGCAGCTCATTCTTGGCGCGGGGCTGGCCGGCGTCGCGCTGACGGTTCCGCTGCCGGATTTTTTCCGGTGGTCGCTGGCGTTTTTCTGGCTGCTGGCGTTCAGTTCCGCCACGCACGACATCGCGGCGGACGGCTATTATCTTTTGGCAACGACGGAACGCGAGCAGTCGTTTTTCGTCGGCATCCGCAGCACGTTTTACCGGATTGCGATGATCAGCGCACAGGGCTTGCTGGTGATGCTCACGAGCTTCATCCAAAGCCACACCGGTATGCCGAAAGTCGAATTGCAAGTCGTCGTCAGACCCGGCGCGGCCATCGTGCAGACGGTCGGGACGAACTGGTTTGTTCCGCCGGCGCCGGCGCAAAGCGGATTGTTCGTGGTTGAAAGTTCCAAGCAAATTGAAATCAGCCCGGAGCCGCGTGATCAAGATGAAGCCGGCAAACTGATTGCGTTCGCGAAGGGCCGGAATATCGAGCGCGGCTTTTATCAGCAGGAACAGAAACGCGACGAAAGGAAAACCGAGAACTGGTGGTCCCAAAATATTTCGCAGCCGCTTAAGAAATTTCTGGCTGAACATTTCGCCGCGACGAAAACGCAAGCGGAAGCCGTCGGTAACATCGGGGTGATTCAACTCCAGCTTTCGCAAAAGCCCACGAAGGAAACCGTCCTCACACTCGGCCTGCAGTCGGGCGATAAAAGCATTTCCATCGCGGAAGGTTCTCGGCTGGTTTTCAACGAACAAAACTGGAACCAGCCCGCCATAGTTGTTTTCCAGCTCGATCCAAAACTACGCGAGGCTTCCTCGGCGGTTTTTGAAATCCGCTCCGGCAACATCGCGTTTTCGTGGTCGGTCACATTTCTTTTATTGGCCGCGATGTTTTTGTTTTTTGCCATCTACCACAAGTTCGTGCTGCCGCGTCCCGACGGCGACCAGCCGGGTGCGGCGGGTTCCGCCGGGCGTTTTGTGGCGGAATTTTTTTTCACGTTCGGCAGTTATTTTCGCAAACCAAAAATCATTTTGCTGCTGCTGTTTCTGCTGCTGTATCGCCTCGGAGAAGCTCAATTGATGAAAATGGTCGTGCCGTTTTTGCTCGACGGCCGGGAAGTTGGCGGACTGGGCTTAACGACCGGACAGGTTGGCTTTGTTTATGGAACGGTTGGCATCATCGCGCTGACGTGCGGCGGCTTGATCGGCGGCATTGTCGCGTCGCGTCGCGGATTGAAAGCGTGGCTGTGGCCGATGATTTTCATCATGCACCTGCCGGACCTGGTTTTTATTTATCTCGCGAATGTTCAACCCGACAATCTCGCCGTCATCAATTTGTGCGTCGCGGTCGAGCAATTCGGCTACGGCTTTGGCTTCACAGCTTACATGCTCTACATGATTTACATCGCGCGCGGCGAACATCCGACGGCGCACTACGCGATCTGCACCGGCTTCATGGCGCTGGGCATGATGGTTCCGGGCATGTGGAGCGGCTGGTTGCAGGAAATCATCGGCTACCGGCATTTTTTTGTGTGGGTGATTCTGGCAACGATTCCCAGCTTCATCGTCGCAGCGAAAATTCCGCTGGAACCGGAATTTGGGAAACGAACTTAACAATAAAGAAACAAAGCAACAAAACCGGGTGGATGTGTTTCAAAGGCTTTGTTTCTTGGCTGCTTTGTTGTTCAATATTCGTCGCGAAAAGAATTGCTTTGAACGCGCGAACCTTTCCAGAATCCAAGTTCACATGACAACCAACCGTTTTAATCAGCTTGGCCGCCTGTTCATTTTGCTGGCCGCGCTGCTGGAATTTTCACCCGGCGCGCGCGCCGAAAGCCTCGCGTCCATTTTCACCAACGTCGCGCCGGCGGCCACCACCGCAATCCCGCGCCGGGCCAGCATCATTTTCATCCAGTGCGACGGCCTCGGCTACGGCGATTTAAGCTGCTACGGCCAGACGAAATTCCAGACGCCAAATCTCGACAAGCTCGCCGCCGATGGCATCCGTTTCACGAGTTATTACGCGGGCGACGCGGCGGCTTCACCATCGCGTGCGGCGTTGATGACGGGCAGGGACGCCAGCCATTTGCGGCAGCGCGCCGACGTGGACATCGCGCTTGCGCCGGACCAGATCAACGTCGCGCAACTCCTGAAAAATTCCGGCTATCACACCGGCCTCATCGGCGAATGGGGTTTGGGCGATGCGCCTTGGACGCAGGGTTTCGACGAGTTCGCCGGCTTCATCCATTCGGACGAGGCGCAAAATTATTATTCCGACTATGTCTGGCGTTACGCGCCGGACGCCCTCCTGAACGAGACGGAGAACCACGCGAGCGATTATACCGGCAAGGAGGAGATTTATCCGAACACCGGCGGCCAAAGGGGCGAATACATTCCCGATTTGTTCACCTTCGCCGCAGTGAGCTTTGTCAAAAACAACCAGCCGGACCGGTTCAACCATTACCGGCCGTTTTTCCTGCTGGTGAATTATCCGACACCACGCCCGGACACCACCGGCACGAACAGTTTTCCCGTGCCCACCGACGCGCCGTATTCCGATGAAAATTGGCCGCAACCGGCGAAAAACCGCGCGGCGATGATCACGCGCCTCGACGGCGACATCGGCAGGCTGCTCGACCAGTTGAAGACCATCGGCATGACAAACAACGTGGCGATTTTCTTTTCCAGTGTCAGCGTCCCGCAAAAAGCCGGCGGCTTTGACCCTGAATTTTTCCAGAGCAACGTCTCCTCCAACGACCTGCGCGTGCCGATGATTGTGCGCTGGCCGGACAAGATTAACGCCGGGCAAGTCAGTAACTTCAAGTGGTCGGCGCGCGATTTTCTGCCGACGGCGGCGGAAATTGCCTTCGCTAAATCACCGCCGGCCATTGATGGCGTTTCGATTTTGCCAACGCTGCTGGGGGGCAGGCTCAAGCCAGCCGGCAGGGTTTTTGAAAACAAGCCGGCACCCGGTCAGTGAGCCGGATTGCTCGGCAGCGGCGCGTTCACATCGCGCTCCCGCTCGACTTTCTTGACGGCGAAACTCACCCATAAAACCGCCAGCGCCACGCCCAGCAAAAAAGCCGCCAGCACAAACCACGGCCATTTGTAGCGGCGTGAATTCCCATTTCGGTCAGTCATCTTGATCCTAATTGTAATCTTAATCCGCCTTGACGGCGATTACGATTAAGAACCAGATTAAGATCAACAAAAAGTTCAATCGCGTGAAAACTCGACCGGCGGGAAATTTTCGCTAGATTGGCGCCGTTGTTTTCATGCACGACCAGGAATCACCGGAAAATCTGCCCGACTCGCCGGCGGCCAAGCCTGCCGATAACAGTCCTTACGCCGTTTTGCGGAACGCGGATTTCTTCCGCTACCTCATCGGGCGTTTCGTCGCGTCGCTCGGCCAGCAGATGCTCGTCGTGGCGATTGACTGGGAACTTTACCAGCGCACACATTCGGCGCTGGCCCTTGCATTCGTCGGTTTGTCGCTGATGATTCCGATGATTCTTTGCACGATTCCCGCCGGACACGTTGCCGATGTTTTCAACCGGAAAAAAATCGTTCTGGTCACGACGCTCGTTTTGGCGGTGGTGAGCCTTGGCCTCACTTTGCTTTCGTATTTCGCCGCGCCGGTGTTTTGGATTTACATCTGCCTGTTCGTGCTCGGCGCGGCGCGGACTTTTCTCTGGCCGGCGAGCGCGGCGTTCGTGACGAGCCTTGTTCCACGAAATCAATTTGCCCGCGCTGTCACGTTCAACAGCGGCGCGTTTCAATTGTCGTGCGTCCTTGGCCCGACGGCGTTCGGCGCGGTCATCGCCATGACGCCGCACGCGGAGGCCAACAGCACGGCATGGCCGGTCTATGCCCTGAACATTCTGGCCTCCATCCTATGCTTCGCGCTCGTCGCGCCGATCAAACATGTGCATAAAGTCAAACCCGCCGAACCGGTTTCCGCCAAAAGTCTGGCTGAAGGTTTTCGATTTGTTTATCAAAGCAAAATCATTCTTGGCACGATTACGCTGGATATGTTCGCCGTGCTGCTCGGCGGCGCGGTGACGATATTGCCGATTTTTGCGGAAAACATCTATCACGTCGGCGCGGGCGGTTACGGCTGGTTGCGCAACGCGATGCCCGTTGGCGCGGTCGTTTGCATGTTCATCATCGCGCACCGTCCGCCGCTCCAAAAAGCCGGGCGCGCGATGCTTTGGTCCGTGGCGATTTTCGGCGTGGCGACCATTTTATTCGGCGTCGCCAACCAGAATTGTTTCGGACGCTGGTTCGCGCTGCCCAATGCCTTCTGGTTCTGGTTTGCGTTTGCGATGTTCGCGCTGGCGGGTGCGGTGGACAACGTGAGCGTCATCGTGCGGCAGACGCTCGTGCAAATCCTGACGCCGGACGAAAAGCGCGGGCGCGTCTCGGCGGTCAACAGCCTCTTCATCGGCACGTCGAACGAACTCGGCGGCTTCCGGTCGGGCTTCATGGCGTGGCTGTTCACGACGCCGACGTTTTTGGGCGGCAAGGAGGCGACGGGCGCGATTGTGTCCACCGTGACCGGCGGCATCGGGACGATTCTGGTGGTGCTGGCCGTGGCGTGGATCTGGCCGGAGATTCGGAAATACGGAAAACTGGCGTGAAAAATTTTGCCACGAATTGCACGAATTTTCACAAATTGAATTCGTGTTAATTCGTGTCAAAGGAAATTAGCTCCGTCAGGAGCGGAATCTTTGTAGAAGAATGTCCAGATAAATTTTCAAGCTCCGTAGGAGCGACATCGGTATATGCCGCTCCTGACGGAGCTTTTTGATTTGTGGCGGACGAACTACAAATATGTCGCGCCTACGGCGCCAAAATTTCCGCATAACTTTTTCTAGACAAATTATTTTGCCAGACGCAAATTCAAAATCATGAAGCAAGATAAACCACCCCAAAAACTATGAAAAAATCGATGGCCATCGTTTTACTGCTGCTTATTAGTGTATCTGCATTTGCGCGGATTTTCCGTATATGGAAAGAAGCCGAGATGCAAAAGGCTTCGCAATTGATTGTGATTGGTAAAGTGGTAAACGTGAGAGATTCGGGCGAGACGAATGCGGTGATGTGTCCTCCTTGTAAGGTTCTTGGAGTTGAGGCAACTTTTGCAGTCTCAAAAGTCCTCAAAGGCGATTTTACAAATAACACAGTCGTATTGCATTATTATCGCTTTGATCCTTCCAGTTGTAGTCTGGACGATGGCCCATCTTTTCTTAATTTGACGCCAACAAACACAAACCAGTTTTTGTTGTATCTAGTGAGTGATGGAGCCTCAAGATATGCACCCGTCTCTGGACAGATTGACCCATCATTGGATGCTGTCAGAGTATTTCGCCAACAATAAATGTTTCCAATGTGGCTTAACAGTTAGAGGCGGCAACTTCGCACAACTGCTGCACTTCAACTTGACGCCGCCGCGCTTCCGTTTATTTTCGACGCATGAGAAAGATTTCGCTCTGGCTGTTTATCCTCGTTTTTACGGCTTCGCTCGCGCGCGCGCAGGACGCGGCGACGCAGCAGCAGATTGACCAGCTCAACGGCAAGCTCCAGGACTTGATGGACGCGCAGGCCGATCAGGGCAAACGCATCGCCGCGCTGGAAAAACAAATCGGCGACCTGGGCGACAAGTTGAACCAGCCCGCCGCGAACAATTACGCCAGCCAGGACGATTTGAAAAAGCTGGCGGATCAGGTCCAGGAAATTGAAAAGAAACGGCAGGCGGACAATGATCTGGTTTTGGAGCAATTCAAGAAGCTCGCCAAAATCAGTTCCGGTTCCGGCCACAAAACGCCGCCGAGCATCCCGGCGATCAGCACAAACAATCCGACCGCAACCGGCACCGGGCCGGAGAAAGGTTACGATTACACGATTGCTTCCGGCGACACACTCCTGGCCATCGCCAAGGCGTATCGCGCACAGGGTGTCAAGGTGACGAGCGACCAGATTTTGAAGGCGAATCCGGGATTGAACGCGAACAGCCTGATTGTCGGGAAGAAAATTTTCATTCCCGACCCGAACGCGAAGTGATTTTTCAGCGGCGGATTATTTCACCTTGAAGTGAATCAGCAGCACGCCCGCCGCGGCGATGAGACAGTAGAAGCCGAAGAATTTCCAGCGCCCGCCTTCGAGCCAGCGCGAAAGCCATTTCAAGGCCAGCAGCCCGGCGATGAAGCTGAACACCATGCCGACAAGTCCCGGCACAAAAAGGTGCAGCACAGAATCCGGGCCGCTCAAGGCATGGGCTTTCACCAAGCGATGCGCTTCCTTCGCGATGGCCATTGGCGTCAAAACGACGGCGAGCGCGAAGCTGAATTCCTCCAATTTCTGCTTGGGCAGGCCCAGCAGCAGCCCGGTGGAAATGGTCGAGCCGGAACGGGAGAAACCGCGGAATGGCAGGCAAATTCCCTGGACAAGGCCGATCCACATGGAATGTGCGGGCTGAATTTCCGTGTGGCGCGGAGATTTTTCTTCACGCAGGCCGGCGTAAATGATCAAAACACCAACCGCTGCCAGCGCGCCTGCCACCAGCGGCAGATTCGAGAATAAATCTTCGATTTCCGCGTGGGTCTGGCCGCGCATGAAAATTTCTTTAATGAGAACTTCCAGTCCCAGGAAAACGATGCCGGTGCAGACGGTTGCGATGATGACTTGAATTGCGAACCACTGAAATTGCGCCTTTGAGACAAAGAAATCACGTTTCCAGCCGTTCCAAAAATAAACAATCACCGCGAACATGGTTCCGGTGTGCAGCATGATCAGCAACATCGTCATTTCGGGGCTGGACGGATCCAGGTTCATGAGTTTTTCCGCAGCGATGACGTGCGCCGAACTCGACACCGGCAACAATTCGCACGCGCCCTGGATGAGCGCCAAAATCAGGATTTGAAAATAATTGGGCATGCCAATAAGGCGGGAGTTTCACCGACGCCACGTTAAAAAGCAAACTTCCATCTCCAGCGAGCAGGGGAAACGGTGCGTGTCTATTTTTTCGCGCCCCAGAACGACTTGGTTTCCTCGCCGTGCTGCTTGACCTTGAGCTGGCCGAGGATGGCGTGCCAGCCGATGTAGACTTTGTGCCACGAGCTTTCGAGGCCGCGCAACGCGCCCTCGCTCATCTCGCTCAAGTAGCGGAGCGACGGCGCGTTGCCGATGAGCGCGTGGATCTCGTCGCGCGAGGGCGAGGCGACCTCGACGGACGCAAAAATCAATTCGATCTCCTGCACGATGATGCTCTTGATCTCGAGGAAATGATTTTCGTCGGTTGGGCCGAATTTCTTGGCGCGGGCGATGTTGATGAAGTGGTTGAACTGTTTCCAGCATTCGATGTGAGTCTCGATCTGGGTAACCAGTTGGTTGATGTCTTTGAGTGTCATAGGCGTGGTCGGTTGGGCGTTGGTGTCAACGCCGTTTGCGGGAACAGGAAAATGATCGCGCCGCCACGCAGTTCGCGGGCGGTGATGCGCAGGCTCGCGTAATGAATGCTCACCTCGCCGAGCGGCATCTGCGACACGCGGGACTCGCGGAAGAGCAGCAGCACTTCGCGACCGATTTCGCGCAGCAGATTTTTTGGATACGCCGACGAAACGGTCGAGGTGACAACCTCGCCGTTGCGGTCAACGGTGAGGCTGCCCGACGGCAACTGTTGCACGGTCGCGCGCGACCGGCGAAATAATTTTTTTAAGAATCCCATGACGCAACGAGTTTTTTGCTTTTTTCCATCAACGGCCCCTCGACTTCTGTCGGCCAGCCGACGAGAAACGCCTTGTTCTCCCGCGGCAACATGAGCACCTGACGTTCCAGATTCTGGCCGGTGATGTGTGAAATCGGTCCGGCGTCGAGCCGTTCGCCGAGTCGGCGGGCGATTTCGACGGCACGACGCGTCCATTCGACCAGCGATGTGGAGGACTGGCTGCCGAGACCGAGCGATTCGGGTTCGCCCTGGCCTTCAGGCGGGACGGCGACGACAAAATCCGCGCCTTCGCGGGTGAGCAGGGCAAGTTTCCAGACGGTTTTGCGGTGCGCGGCCTGCTCGATGGACGCGGGTTCGGTGGGATTGGCGGCTTCGTCCATGTCCTGCGCGGATTCGAGGAGCAGGGCGTTGACGGATTTTTGGATGGTGCGCTGGCGGTTCGGTTCCGGCGGCAGATTTTCAAACGTGCCGGCCTTCCACGCGAGAATTTTCCGGAGCGCCACCTCGCCGCGCACGCCTTCGGCCTCGGCGTCAATTAATTCGCCGTCCTGCAACCACAGTTTGGCCACGAGCGGTCCGCGAGTGATGCGCAGCACGGTGGAGCTGCGCGAAAGACATTCCATTTGGATGATGTCCATGAGGCTTTTGCTCTGGATGCCGCGGAAGCCGGTGTCGTTGTCGCGACCGAGCAGCGATTCGAGACATTCGGTGAACATCTTTCCGTGGCGCTGCATGTCGGTCTTGAGCCAGAACAAATCCACGCCCAGCGCGTAGGCGCGCGAGCGAAATTCCTCGTCCTCCAGCCCGCTCAAAACGATGGTGCGTAATTCGGGAAACCGGCGGCGCACAATCGCCAGCACCTGCAAGCCGTCCATGCGCGGCATTTTCAAATCGCAGATGAGAAGGCGGACCGGTTCGGCGTCGAGGATGGCCAGCGCGCGCTTGCTGGTGTTGGCGGTGCGGATTTCGGGCTTGCTGGGAAGGTGCGAAAGCAATTCACGGCTCAATTCGAGCCAGTCGTTGTCGTCGTCCAGAATCAGGATTTTGTGCTGTGTTTCCATTCCAATGGCCTCATACCGCTAACCGCGTCGCCGTATAAATTCAAGCGCGAAAAGTGCCAACCGCCCTTATTTTTCAAAACAATCGTCATTTCAGGATGTGGCAAATCTTCAAAGCAGTATTATGGACAATCTGCAGACATATCAGTCCAGCCGTGAGACACCATTTCGCCCCTCCGCCATGGCAAATCAACGCCGTCCGCCCGAAATCAATTTCCTGCCTGACCGTGGCGTGCTTCCTGCTGAAATCACCTCGCCTGCCGGTCGGCTGGCGGGCCAAAAAAACAAAACGCAATGTCAAACATAGTCACATCCAAATTTGCCGGACTGCTGCGCGGTCTGCTCCGGCGCTTTGACGGAAACGGATCGGACGAGGTCGTGCATTATCTGCCGCTCCCCGCCGCTGCGCCGACATCCACAACGGCCCGGGCCGTTGAAAACGCGCCGCCCGCTCCCGCCGCCCCTCCGCCGCCCGCCCGCAATGTAAATCCAAACGAGCTGGAACTGCCGCTGCAATCTGTTCTCGCCACGCTGCCGATGGAATTGCGCGCCAAAATCATGCAGACGCCGCCGCCCGGCACGACCATCATCATTCCGGTGGAGAAAGTCTTCACGCAACTGGCGACCGGCTCCGTGAAAATTTCCTTTGGCGAATTGCGCCTCGCCGCTCCGGGACTCTTCGTGAATTCCGGCGGTGAATTTGATTCCCGGCCGGTGACTCTTCCCTTGAACGAAATCCTCACCCGGCTCAACCCCGCCATGCTGGCACGTCGTGCCCCGCAGAAACAGGTGGAAGTTGCCGATGACATTGCCGGGCCGTTCGCCGGTCACGGCCGGGGAGTTTCCTTCAGCAGCAATCCGCTCAAACCGGTCGCGGTGCCCACTCCGCCGCCAATGTCGCGCCTCAACCAGCCGGTTGCGTCCGTACCGATGCCGGAGCATCCGCCGGTCGCGCCGCCGCCGCCCGCATTCGTGCCGCGCGTCGTCACGCCTGCGCCGTCGTCACCGGTAACAAAGGATACCACTCTGCACAACGGAAACGGAAATGGCCATCACGGAAATGGGAACGGCAACGGCCATCACGAAACCGGCAATGGCTCATCGCTCCCGCCGGTCTTTTCCGACCGGACTGCTCCGGCCGCCGTTCCGTCATTTCATGGCGCGCCACCAATTCCCATCGCCACCAACGAAAAGCCCATCCTTGCGCCTTTGGCCGCGTTGATGGAAAACTGGCCGGACGGTTTGAAACAGGAAATCGTGCAGGCCAACGCGGCCGGCGCGCAGATCGCCCTGCCGGTGAATCTGGTTGAGCCGGCGCTGAAACGCGGCCGGGTGACGTTCACCTGGAAATTCTTGCGGTCGCTGCTCCGGCCTGTGCCGATGCCCGTCTCCGCCCACGACAGTGCCGAATTGGAACTGCCGTTGAAAGTCCTCGCGCCCCTGTTCTTCGCGCGGCAAAAGGCGTCGCCCCGGTTTCAAAACAAAGTTTCTACGCCGGAGGAAATTCCGAATTTGTTCTTCGGTTTCCCGCAGGCGCAACCCGCGCCCGTCA
>Ga0182018_10000921_pt1 | contig 36082 bp, 33 predicted proteins | sample 812P2MmetaG_FD_120490 | JGI IMG/M metagenome (GOLD analysis project Ga0182018, IMG submission 120490) | Permafrost microbial communities from Stordalen Mire, Sweden - 812P2M metaG | ecosystem: Environmental > Terrestrial > Soil > Wetlands > Permafrost | place: Sweden: Stordalen | collected...
ACCCCTGACGGGGGCGGCTACTGGTTGGTGGCCTCCGACGGCGGGGTGTTCAGCTTCGGCGACGCCGCCTTCTACGGATCGACCGGCAGCCTCCACCTCAACAAGCCCATCGTGGGCATGGCCGCCACCCCCGACGGGGGCGGCTACTGGTTGGTGGCCTCCGACGGCGGGGTGTTCAGCTTCGGCGATGCTCCGTTCCTCGGATCCGTGGCCACGGTCGGGCTCGGCGCGCTGAATGCCCCGGTGGTCGGCATCACCGCGTCCTCGGATGGAGCAGGGTACGCACTGGCCACAGCCGGCGGGGACGTGATCCCCTTCGGCAATGGCGTTGCCGGCGGTGGGCTCGGAGGCCTGCGAGCGCCGATCGTCGGGATCTCGAGCCCGTAGTCGGTCAGTGGCTGGGTGCCGTCGACGGGAGAGGCGGCGAGATCGGGGTGGCCGCCAGGTCTAGCCTGGTCACCGGCTGCACTGGATCAGAAGGGCCAAAGGGGGTTCCATGCCGTACTGCGAGGGCCGGATCGTCCACGATGCCGACGCCCATCTCATGGAGACGCCGACATGGCTGCGCGATCATGCCGAGGCCGAATACCGCGATCGCTTGCCTCTCCTGCGGTACACGAGCGGGAACGAGCTACGCCAGACGGGAAGCCCCGAGGAGCAGCAGCGTGACCTGGTTGCCTCCTTCGAGCGGTTGCAGGAGCGCCACGGGACCGAGGAGTACCGTTCCAGCGAAGAGGCCGAGATCATGCAGCGCAAGAATTTCGCGGCCACTGGTGGCTTCATCGCCGGTGATCGGCCCCGGGCCCTGGACCTCCTGGGATTCAGCAGCCAGCTGATCTTCAACACGTTCCACAACGGCCGACTCCACAACCTCGAGCACGCCGGCGATGAGGAGCTGGCCTACGCAGCCGCCCGGGCCCACAACCGGGGGATGCTCGAGTTCTGTTCGGTCGACCCCCGACTCCTTCCCTCCTGCTACGTCCCCCTGGTCGATCCCGACCGAGCGGTGAGGGCGGCCGGGGAGGCGCTGGCCCAGGGAGCGGCCGCCCTATTGGTGGCGTCGGGGTGTCCTCCCTCCTTCTCACCCAGTCATCGTGACCTGTTCGGCGTGTGGGCCCAGGCGGAGGAGGCCGGCATACCCATCGTCTTCCACGTGGGGGGGACCGGCGACCTCATCGATCCGAACTACTTCGTCAACGGCCTGCCCATTCCTCATGACTTCCACGGCGGAGACGAGAACTTCCGGTCCGTCGACTACATGGCCATCCCCGGGCCGCCGGCCCAGACGCTGGCCACCCTCATCTTCGACGGCGTCCTCGAGCACTTCCCTGATCTCCGCATCGGGGTCATCGAGCAAGGGGCGATCTGGGTGCCGTCGTGGTTGCGCCAGATGGAGTCAGCCTTCGAGGCCTTCCATCGGCACGAGGAGCGGCTGCAGGCACTCTCGATGCGTCCGTCCGACTACGTGCACCGCCAGGTCCGCTTCACCCCGTATCCCACCGAGGACGTCGGGTGGATCGTCGAGCAGGGCGGGTCCGATCTGGTGATGTTCTCGTCGGACTATCCGCACGTCGAAGGGGGGCGCAAGCCACTCGAGCGATTCGAGGCGTCCCTCGGGGACGCCGGCGAAGAAGTGCGCCGCAGGTTCTACGTCGACAACTTCCTCTTTCTCATGGGTGCCGCCGGCACGCAGTTGGCCGCCTGAATCGTGATCTCCTAACGGGCGCGGAGCGCCGCGCTGCACGCTTGGTGAGGGCGCGGCCACGGCCAGCGCGATCTACCCCTTAGATCCGATGGCTCCGTTGACATCGGACCCGCTCATCCCTAGCTTTCCCACTGGGGCTCTGCCTCGGGCGGCGGAGAATCGACGCTCACGTCAATGAGGAGGATTCGATGGGCATTTCCAGACTTGTTCGTTCGCTGTGCGTGGTCGGTCTGCTGAGTGGTCTCGGCGTGGTCGCCGCCACGCCGGCGGGAGCCGCGCCCAACCCGGGTCACGGCAACCACGGCTCGTGGTCCGGTGGGGGATGGCGCTTTCCGGTTGGTCCGGGTTTCGGTCAACGGCCGGCCACGTGCACGGGGACCCTGGCGTCGCCGGGACTGCTCGCCGGTGTCTATCGCTCGGGCGTCGTCGTCTCGGGTGTGTGCGCGGTTGACGGCGGGGCGGCGACCGTCCTCGGTGATCTCACCCTTTCCCCGGGATCGGGCCTCAACGCCACCTTCGCCCTCAATGACCTGCCCGGGGGATCGGGGACCAGCAGCCTGACCGTGTACGGGAACATCAACGTGGCCAACGGGGCCGTCCTGGGCATGGGCTGCGAGCCCAATTTCTCCCCGTGCTCCGACGATCCCAACGCCGGCACCGGCGGAACCCTCACCGGTAGCAACCATGTCTTCGGCAATCTCACCGCATGGAGCTCGTTGGGGGTGATCGTGCACGCCAGCACCATCAACGGGAGCATCACCGAGCTGGGCGGCGGGGGCGGGGTGAACTGCAACGTTCCGACCACCGGCATCTTCTCTGCGCTCGAGTCACCGGTGTTCAGCGACTTCGAGGACAACTCGGTGGGCGGGAGTCTTGCCATCGCTGGACTGCAGACCTGCTGGCTGGGGGCCCTGCGCAATACCGTGCACGGGACGGCACTCGATTTCAACAACACGTTCGCCGATCCCGATGCCAACGAGGTGATCTCCAACACGGTCGAGGGGAGCATGGTCTGTTTCGCCAACAGCCCCCAGGTCCAGTACGGGGACTCGGGCGGCGTTCCCAACCAGGTGCGGGGATTTGCCCTCGGCGAGTGCGGCTTCGGGGTGGAGCAGCCGAATCCTGCTCCCACACAGACGAATCCCGCCGGTCCTCTCACGCCGATCTCGGTCAAGATCTGATCTGATCTCCGAGCCGAAGGAGGCCGGCCGCCGCGTTCCTGCGGCGGCCGGCTCTCCCGGCGGTGTGTGACGGTAAACGGGTGGCACGGTCGGCCTGACCACCACCTCGCCAGTCACCACGCGCCGTTCGGGTCGACGATGGGCGGGCGGTAGCGTGGGCGCCGTTGCCCACCTCCCCGTCACCTGCTGACGCGTCCGCCACAACCGAGGACGCCACGCCTCTGGTCTTGGCGCGCCAGTTGACCAAGCGCTTCGACCAGTTCATCGCCGTGGACGGGGTCAACTTCGAGATCGCCCGCGGCGAGTCGTTCGGGTTCCTCGGACCCAATGGCGCCGGCAAGACCTCCACCATGCGGATGATCTCGTGCATGTCGCCCGTCAGCTCCGGGACCCTCCGGGTACTCGGGCTCGATCCGGCCACCGATGGTCCGAGGATCCGCAGCCGTATCGGCCTGGTACCCCAGGAGGACACGCTCGACCTCGAGCTCACCGTGCTCGACAATCTGATGGTCTACGGTCGCTACTTCGACCTGCCCCGTGCGGTCATCCGGGAGCGGGCGGATCGCCTGCTCGACTTCGCCCAGCTGACCGATCGTGCCCACGACCGGGTCGAGCCCCTCTCGGGGGGGATGAAGCGCCGCCTGACCATCGCCCGGTCACTGGTCTCCGATCCCGAGCTGCTGATCCTCGACGAGCCGACCACCGGGCTCGACCCTCAAGCTCGCCATCTGTTGTGGGATCGGCTGTACCGGCTCAAGCAGGAAGGGGTCACCCAGGTCATCACCACCCACTACATGGATGAGGCCGAACAGCTGTGCGATCGGCTGGTGGTGATGGATCACGGCCGCTTTGCCGCTGAGGGCACCCCCAGACAACTCATCGAGCGCTATTCGACCCGGGAGGTCGTCGAGCTGCGCTTCCGCTCGGGCGAGCACGACGCCCAAGCGGCACGGCTCGACGGGGTGGCCGAGCGGGTCGAGGTGCTGCCCGACCGCCTTCTCCTCTATACCACCGACGGTGACGCCAGTCTGGCGGCGGTGCACCACCGTGGCTTCGCCCCCGAGAGCGCGCTGGTCCGCCGGGCCACCCTCGAAGACGTGTTCCTGCGGCTCACCGGTCGCACGCTGGTCGACTGAGCCGGCCGTGACCGTCCCGAGTGTCCGCGAGCCGCCGGTTGCTCCTCGGCGCGCCACGCCGTTGTGGTGGCGGGGACTCTGTTACTGGGCCTACCAGTACAAGAAGACGTGGCGTAGCTCGGTCACCACCAGCTTCTTGTTCCCGGTGCTCTACCTGGCCGGGATGGGGCTCGGCCTGGGCTCGCTGGTGGACAAGCACACGCATCTCGTCGGTGGCGTCACCTACCTCGACTTCATCGCCCCCGGACTTCTGGCCGCCACGGCGATGCAGATCGGCGCCAACGACGCCATGTACCCGGTGATGGGCGCCATCAAGTGGATGCGCACGTACTTCGCCATGCTGGCCACCCCGCTGCGGGTCGACGACATACTCATCGGGCACCTGGGCTGGATCGCCATACGGGTGTCGATCGTCGCCTCCGCCTACCTGGCCGTCATCGCCGCATTCGGCGTGGTGGCCTCGCCGTTGGCGGTGCTCGCCCTCCCTGCCGCGGTGGCCACCGGCATGGCCTTCGCCGCGCCGGTCGCCGCCTTCTCCGCCACCCAGGAGAAGGACATCGGGTTCACCACCATCTACCGGTTCGGGCTGAACCCCCTGTTCTTGTTCTCGGGGACGTTCTTTCCGGTGAGCCAGCTGCCCGGCTGGCTCCAGCCGGTTGCCTACGCCACCCCCCTCTATCACGGGGTCGAGCTGTGCCGGGGGTTGGTGCTCGGTCGCCTGCCCCTGAGCTCCGGCCTCGGCGACGCCGCCTACCTGGTGGTGCTCACCGCCATCGGCTTCCTCGCCGCCCGCCGCACCTTCGCCGCCAGGCTGGTCGTATGAGCCTCCATTCCGGGACCAACGAGCAGGGTGGTGTGGAGACGGGGTTGCCAGCCTCGGGACCGTCGTCGACGCCGCTCTCCTTCCTGCGCATCACCCCGGGGGCCCTGCTCGGCAGTCGCCGCTCGCGGCGGATCGTCGAGCGCAACATGGTGGTCTACCGGCGGGGTTGGATCCTGCTGGTATCGGGATTCTTCGAGCCCTTCTTCTACCTCCTCTCCATCGGCATCGGCCTCAACACCTTGGTCGGTCCGCTCGAGATCAACGGGGTGCTGGTGCCCTTCACCGCTTTCGTGGCCCCCGGACTGCTGGCATCGTCGGCCATGAACGGCGCCATGTTCGACTCCACCTTCAACATCTTCTTCAAGCTCAAGATCGCCAAGACCTACGACGCCATTCTCTCCACGCCGCTGGGCGTGGGCGACGTCGCCCTCGGTGAGCTGTCGTGGGCCCTCATGCGGGGGAGCCTCTATTCCGGTGCCTTCCTGGTGGTCATGGCTGCCCTCGGCTACATCTTCTCCCCCTGGGCCATCCTCTGTTGGCCGGGCGCCGTGCTGATCAGCTATGCCTTCGCCGGGGCGGGAATGGCCGGAACCACGTTCATGAGGAGCTGGCAGGACTTCGACCTCGTCTCGCTGGCCATCATCCCGATGTTCCTGTTCTCGGCCACCTTCTACCCGATCACCGTGTACCCGGGATGGTTGCAGGCCCTGGTGCGTTGCACGCCTCTCTATCAGGGGGTCGCCCTCCTGCGTGGCCTCGATCTCGGGATGTTCAGCTGGTCCCTGGCCGGCCACGTCCTGTACCTGGCCACCATGGGCACCATCGGTCTCGCCGTCACCACGCGCAGGCTGGCCCGGTTGCTCCTGCCCTGACAACACCCTGAGCTGCACTTGTTCGTCGATCCACTCAAGTTGTCATGAGACATGACGATAGATAGGGATGCAAAAATCGCACGCAAGCACACTGGGCCGGCGGATCGCCCTCTGCCTCGGAGCCGTCATCGCCGCGCTGTTCATCCTCACCTCGGCGGTGCCGACCGCCCGGGCCTCCACCAATTCGGGATGGAACATCATCACCAGCCCGAACACCAGTGCCTCGGACAGCAACATCCTGATGGGGACCACGTGCACCAGCGCCTGGAACTGCTGGGCGGTGGGCGGGGTAATCCCCGCCGGCAGCAACAACAACAACAACCCCCAGCCCAATGCCCTGGTCGACCACTGGAACGGATCGGCCTGGTCCCTGGGGCCCAATGCCCAGCCGCCCGGTTCCCAGGCCTCCCTGTTGTGGAGCGTGAGCTGCGTCACCGCATCGGACTGCTGGGCGGTTGGTGCCCAGGAAGGGGCCACCCAGCAGAACCCAGTCCTCATGGCCGAGCAATGGAACGGTTCCACCTGGACGGTGATGCCCACTCCGGACATCGGTGGCTATCTCTTCTCGGTGACCTGCACCAGCGCCTCGGACTGCTGGGCGGTGGGCAACTCCGTCGACGCCCAAAAGAATCCGCTCAACGGCGTCATCCTCCAGTGGAACGGATCACAGTGGTCCCAGGTCACGGCGCCGTCTTCGGGCCAGTCCTATGACCAGTTGGACTCGGTGACCTGCACCAGCAGTTCGGACTGCTGGGCGGTGGGCTACGCCGGACCCAATCAGATCCAGTACGGGTTCCTCCCCGGCATCGCCCCCAACGTCGTAGGCAGCGCCGTATTGATCGACCACTGGAACGGGGCCACCTGGTCGGTCAGCTCGGCCCCGGCGGTCGCCAGTCCGGCGGGACAGTTGCTGAGCTCGGTCACCTGTGTGAGCGCCTCGGACTGTTGGGCGGTCGGAACGACGACGGACTCCAACGGCAACGCGTCCACCACGCTGGTGGACCAATGGAACGGCTCGGCCTGGTCCACCACACCCAGCCCGGCACCGACCACACCGGCCGATCTCCTGTCCGCGGTCACCTGTGTCGACGCAACCGATTGCTGGGCTACCGGGGCCACCAACGCCGCCAGCGCGCAGAACAACAACAACAACAACACCAGTCCCACGCCGTTCATCGAGAACTGGAACGGCTCAGCCTGGTCGGTCGACCCCAGTCCCAACGTGATGGTCTTCGGCTATCTGAGTGGCCTGACCTGTGTCCGGGGCACCGGATGCTTTGCGGCCGGCCTAACCGCCACCATCGCCAACAACAATGAGACGTTCCAGACGCTCATCGAACAGTTGCAAGTACCGGCCGCCGGCAACCAGGGACTGTGGATGACCGGCTCCGACGGGGGCGTCTTCGCCTTCGGCACCGCCGGCTACTACGGATCGGCCGGTGGCGCCCACCTGAACAAGCCCATCGTGGGCATGGCGGCCACGCCCGACGGCGGCGGGTACTGGTTGGTGGCCTCCGACGGTGGGGTGTTCTCGTTCGGTGACGCCACCTTCTACGGGTCGGCCGGCGGGTTTGCGCTCAACAAGCCCATCGTGGGCATGGCGGCCACGCCCGACGGCGGGGGCTACTGGCTGGTGGCCTCCGACGGTGGGGTGTTCTCCTTCGGTGACGCCACCTTCTACGGGTCGACCGGGTCGATCGTCCTCAACAAGCCCATCGTGGGCATGGCGGCCACGCCCGACGGCGGGGGGTACTGGTTGGTGGCCTCCGACGGCGGGGTGTTCTCCTTCGGTGACGCCACCTTCTACGGATCGACTGGCGGCCTGACCTTGGCCGCTCCCATCGTGGGCATGGCGGCCACGCCCGACGGCGGTGGGTACTGGTTGGTGGCCTCCGACGGCGGTGTCTTCTCGTTCGGGGATGCCCCCTACTACGGCTCCGTACCCGGCCAGGGCATCGGCAGCCATGCGCCGGTCGAGGGGATCGTCGCTACCCCCAACGGTGGCGGCTACTGGATCCTCGGTCGGGATGGGGCCCTTTACTCCTACGGGGATGCCAGCTACCTGGGCTCGCTGGTCGGGATCGGTCTGCAGGGATCGATCACTGGAGCGGACACCAGCACCTAGCCACCCATCCGTGCCGGTCGGGCTCGCTCAGGCAACGGCCGGGATCCGATCGTGCGGAGATTCCTCGTGGTACAAGCGTTCTCAGGGGTAGAGCGAATTCTGATGCAGTGCAGCCTGCCCGAGCGTTCGGATCTGTGCCGTTGTGAGCGGTACCGCGGTACTCGGCGTGCTGGAGGTGGCGGTCACGTCGACATCGACGGCGGTGATTGCCACCCTGGTTCCCGATCGCCACACCATGAGGTACTCGGGTGCGTTGGTGGCGGTGGCGAATGCCGAACTGCCCAGGGCCTTGGGTGGCGCCAGGGTCGGGTCGACCGTGACCTGCTTGCGCACGGCGGCGAGCGCACTCGTCGCCGATCCCGCCGTCCCGCACTCCAGCACGTCGGATACCAGTCCGGTCTTGGCAGCCGCGTTCTCGTAGACCGCCTCGACGGTCTTGGAGCAACCCTTCTCCTGGGTCTCCGCCGTCGACTTGGCTGGCTGGATGGTCTTCGAGAAGCCGATGGTCTTGGCATACCCGACGCCGAGCACCGAGGCAGCGGGAGACAGCGGGGTGGCCGGGGAACCGCCGGATGTGGCCAACACTGCGGCCACCACCACGGCGATGGCGATGACCACCACCCCAGCGATCACTACGACCCTGGTCCTGGTCCGGTCGCTGGTGGGCATGGGCAAAGACACTACGGCCAGAACATAAGAGCCCGCTGTGGGCGGGTGGCGCCGAGCAACGCTGGGCGCCCACAGGGCCGACTGACAGAGGTGGTCGGCGGCTCACCCAGGGCCCGTTTCCCGGTCACCGACCCCAGGTTCGGGGCCGGGACCGGTCGACCGGGCCAGGCTGGCCTCCGATGCCTCGAGTTCGGGCATCTCCCCAGTTCACCGCCGTTGCCGGGCCTGCCGACGGCTGACGGGGCCCCGGATTAAAGGCATGGGGACGGTGCGTCGATATCTGGGAGTGGCACAACCGGGGAATTCGCGCCGTTCGACGAGAAACCGGTTCCCGTCCCGTGTCCTCAAGCGCCTGGTCGATCCGACCGTTGCCGCGGTGCCAATCGCCGTCGGGCTGCTCTGGCTGCTCCGGTCCCACGGGCTGATCGCCAACCTGCACGTGTGGGTGCTGTTCCTGCTGGTCGGTGGCTGCTCCATCCTTGCCGCCGTCGCCAACGAGGTGTGGCCGGTGGATCTGTCCGGGTGGCGTCTCTACATGCGGGTCGGCATCGAGCTGACCGGCATCACGGTCATCATCTACGCCATCGGTTGGGGCCCGACGCTCGCGGTGGGCTTGGTGTTCGGTGTGGCCGACTGCATGCGATCAGTGGGCGCGGCGACGACCAAGCCGGCGATCATCCTCAGCGTCGTGCTCATCGGCCTCGGCCAGATTGGGATCGCCGCCGGCATCGTGCCCACGCTGGTTCCGCAACCACTGGTGCAAGCCCTCGCCGTCCTGGCCCTGGTGGGATTGGTGTTCACCATCCAACTGCTCGGGTGGGTGTTCGGCGCCAAAGAGCGCTCCGACTCGGCCCTGGTGGAAGCCGAAGCTCGGTTCAGGGGCTCGTTCGACGGTGCCCCCATCGGCATCTGCCTGGTCAGCGTGGACGGGGTGATCCTGCAGGCCAACCCTGCATTCGGGACAATTCTGGGATCCAGCCCCAACGACCTGATCGGCGCCCGGATCGAGGATCTGACCCATCCCGAGGATCGTCAGGTGAGCGAGATCTGGACGCATCGTCTGTTTGCCTCGGCGACCACCACCCGGCAACTCGAGCTGCGCTCTCTCCATGCCGACGGCCATGCCGTGTGGGTGTCGTTGAGCGCCAGCTGCATCCGCACCGCCACCGGGAGCGCACAGTACGGCATCTGCCAGATCGAGGACGTCACCGAACGGCGGGCCATCAACGAGCTGATCGCCCACGCCGCCATTCACGATCCACTGACCGACCTGCCGAACCGGACCCTCTTCATGGACCGGCTCAAGATCGCTCTCGACTCCATGGACAGGAACCCCGGAAACGTGATGGTGGCGTTCGTCGACCTCGACCACTTCAAGGTGATCAATGACAGCATGGGCCACGAGTGGGGTGACCGCGTCCTGCGTCTGGCGGCGGAGCGGATCAAGGACGCCGTCCGACCGGGCGACACGGTCGCCCGCTTCGGGGGAGACGAGTTCGTGGTCCTCTGTGGCGAGGTTCCCGACGAGGCGACCGCGTTCGACTTTGCCGAGCGCATTACCAACAATTTGCGTGCCCCGCTCGACGTCGAGCAGGTCGAGACCTATGTGACCGCCAGCGTCGGTCTCGCCCTGGCCCATCATCGCGACACGTCACCGGAGCGCCTCTTGAGCGATGCCGACTCGGCCATGTACCGGGCCAAGGAGCGTGGTCGGGCAACCATCGAGATGTACGACGAGGACAAGGACATCTGGTCGATCGGCCGGCTCCGGGTCGGGAACGATCTGCATCGAGCCATTTCCAGAGACGAATTCGTCCTGCACTACCAACCACTGGTGGACCTTCGCACCTCGAGCCTCGTGGCTGTCGAGGCATTGGTGCGATGGCGACATCCGACCCGGGGCCTGCTCCCTCCCGGGGAGTTCATCGAACTGGCCGAAGACACCGGGCTGATCGTCCCCATCGGGAGCTGGGTCCTTCAAGAGGCCTGTCGGCAGTCGGCTCGTTGGTGCGACCTCCGTGGCCGTTCTGACCTCGAGCAATGGCGGTCAGCGATCTCCATCAACGTGTCACCCCGACAGATCGCCGAGAAGCAATTTCCCGAACAGATCGCCGAGGTGGTCGATGAGACGGGCATCAACCCGGACCTGATCTGGCTCGAGATCACGGAAGGCACCCTGATGCGCGATCCCGAGCGAACCATCCAGACACTCGGCCTCTTGCGCGACCAGGGGCTACACATAGCCATCGACGACTTTGGTACCGGGTTCTCGTCCTTGAGCTACCTCAAGCAATTGCCGGTCGAGTGCCTCAAGATCGACCGCAGCTTCGTCGACGGGCTGGACAAGAGCGCCGAGGGCGCCGCCATCGTCAAGGCGGTCATCGCCTTGGCGGAAGCGCTCGGACTGGCGTGCATCGCCGAGGGCGTGGAAACCGAAACCCAGCTACAGGTACTTCGCCAACTCGGTTGTGAGTTCGCCCAGGGCTACCTCTTCGGTCGCCCGATGGATGCGGCCACCCTGGAGCCATTTCCGACCGACCAACTCGAGTCGTGGCAGCCGCCTGCTTCCGCGGCGGTCGGATCGCTGCGGTCGACGGGAATCAGTGCATGACGGGTCGGTACGGCGTCATGTCCATTCCCGGGTAGCGGAGGGCGACGTCGCTCAGTGTCTGATCGTTCCAATAGTCGTGGCCGGGCCGCGGGAATCCGAAGAGATCTCGCTCCCGGACGCTGCAGCGGGGTAGGAGCTTGGCCCATCGCTGGGGGGATTGCTTCGGCCATGCCATCTTCCCGCCCCACGTCGTCCCCCTGGCTTGGTAGTCGGCCAGAATCGAGAAGCGGGAGGCGGCGGCACCGGTCAGGTTCGAACCACGGTGCAGGATGTCGGTTCGGTAGACGAGCAGGCTCCCCGCCGGCCCGACGGCGGCCACCTCCTCGCCGGCCAGGGCGCCGAACTCGATGTAGAGCGGGGTGAACGGCACGTCCTTGCCCTGCTCGAAGGGGACGATGCGGGTGGGTCCGTCCTGCTCGGTGACGTCGGAGAGAAAGATGAAGGTGGTCAACTGCTGGTAGGCGGCGTCGTCACGGGGAACCACCAGGCTGTGACTGCCGTAGTCACGGTGAAGGGGCTGGTCGTAGTCGGTGGCGCCGGCGTACTTGGCCCAGAGCTCCACCTTGTACAAGTGGAGCTCGGGGGTGCCGAGGAACCGTTCGGCGGCATCGACCAGATCCGGGTGGAAGGCCAGGCGGTTGAGGTCCCACGATCGGTAGGGGAACTCCTCGACCCCGGCGAACTGGTCGTCGGCGTACCGGGCATACCGCTCCGGCTCGGCGAAGTAGTCCTCGGCAGTGGGGAAGTGGAGCCACAGTGCCCGTCGCGCGGCTTCCAACTCAGCGGGAGTCAGGAATCCCTCCATCAGAGCGAACCCCCGCTCGCGGACCTCATCGAGAGTGGCGTCCGGCACCCGCACAACTGGCAACACTAGGCCACGACCGGTCGGATCGCCCCACGACCCAGCCGGGCCGGTGCCGAGGGGATCGCGTAGGCTGGCACGGTGCGCGCCGTTCAGTTCGACATGGCCGATGCCGCGTTCCCGGCGTCACTGGTCGAGGTGCCCGAACCGGAACTGCCCGATGCTGGGTGGGCCCGAATCGGCGTCACCTCCGGCGGGATCTGTGGAAGCGACCTCCATCTGTTCGCCCACACCACCGGTCCCTCGCCGACGCTGGCATCGATGGGGACGATCCCCTTCGTGCTGGGCCATGAGATCGCCGGCCGTGTGATCGAGGCGGGACCCGCATGGCCCCATCCGGTGGGGACTCGGGTGGCCGTCGACCCGTGCATCCCATGCCTGGCCCGGGGGATCGAGCCCGTCTGTGCCAATTGTGCCCTCGGATGGACGTCGTCCTGCCTCAACCTGGACACCAGGATCGTCAGCAGTGGTCGCACGCTCGGGTTCACCTCGAACCTGGGCGGCGGGTGGGCCGATCAGACACTGGCCCACGCCTCGATGCTCCACGTGATCCCCGACGCGGTGCCCGACCGCGCCGCCTGCCTTCACGAACCGGTCTCCATCGCCTGCCATGGGCTGCTTCGCTCCCCACCCGAGGATGGCGAACCGGTGCTGGTCGTCGGTGCTGGCATCATCGGGCTGGCCAGCGTCGCCGCCCTCAAGGGCCTCTTCCCGCGGTGCCCGGTCACGGTGCTCGCCCGGCACGCTCACCAGGCCGAGGCGGCCATCGCCTGCGGCGCCGACCACGTGGTGAGGACCGCCCCGGACAACTCCCACGCCGACGAGCTGGCCGCCCTGGTCGGCGCCCGTGTCGTCGGGCGCAAGGCCCATGTCATGCTCATGGGCGGGTTCCCCTATGTCGTCGAGGCGGTGGGCACGCCGCACTCGGTCACCGAAGCCCTCCGCATGGTCAACCACCGAGGCGTCGTCCTTCTGCTGGGCACGGCCGGCATCAGCGAGGTCGACCTCACGCCGATCTGGTACAAGGAGGCGGCCCTGGTCGGCTCGATCGATCACAGCGTGGATCGCCGCTCCACGCCGGGGTTGGCCGGTGGACCCGGGCGACACTCCGTTGACCGCGCCCTCGATGTTCTCGCCGCCGGCCTTCTGCCCGACGAGGTGGTCGTCACCCACGAGTTCGCCCTCGAGGACTACCGCACCGCCGTCGAGGCGGCGATCGATCGGAACAGCTCCCACGCCATCAAGGTGGTCTTCCGCCCGTAGCCATTTGGCCGTCGGCGGCTCGGCTCGGGGATGGTCCGGGCCCGGCAGTCGCCGGTCGATCCGAACTAACGTTTTCGTCACGGCCGTCGGGGCGGCTGGCCCGGGCCGTGCGAGCGAGTCATCGAGAGGTGGACGGAGTGCAAACACCGACGTGGGCACCGGCCTCGGTCCGCTCGGCCTACGGGAGCCGGACCGCTGATGCCGAGGACCTGCGGTCGGGTGGGGCGTGGGAGCGGATGCTCGACTCCCTGGCCCGGACCGGCGCCGTGCTGCAGTCGGACCGGGCGCCAGGAGAGGACCTCGACCGGGCGGCCGGCTACCGCCATCTGCTGGTGCTCCTGGCCCTGGGGATCGACGAGGCCCTGCGCCCCTCGGATCCGTACCGACCTCGCTTCGCCCCCGCCAATGTGGACAACGTCTTGAAATGGGGGATGGACTGCCCTGACGCGGCATACACCGGGGCATCACTCCGGGGCGACGCCACCTATGTGATCAGGGGTCGCCGCAACTCAGTGCGCTACCTCGGGTTTCAGGTGATGGGTGGCATGGAGAACACGGGGAACGTGGTTGCCGACGACCTCGACATGGACGGCGACGGTCGCTTCGAGCTGGTGCTGTCGGCCTCCCCCCACCCGGGCAACTGGATGGGCCTGACCGAGGGCAGCTCATCGTTGGTGGTGCGCCAGTTCTTCTACGACTGGACCGAGGAGACCGCGGCGGAGCTGTCCATCGAGTGCACCGGGCGCCGATCGGCCACCGATGCGGATCTCGCTCCCGCTCCATTGTCGGTCGCCGGGGTGGGGGCACAGCTCCAGGCTCTCGGCGAGTTCGTCGAGGCCAGCGTCGAGTTCTGGCTGGACATCGAGGAGGCCGGACGGCGCCAGGGGGTCAACTGCTTCCGCGAGCCGGCCGCCCTCACCACCATGGGCGCCGCCGCCGAGAACGTCAGCACGTGGGGATCGTGGAGCTTGAAGGAGGATGAGTCCCTGGTCATCGAAGTCGTGCCGCCGGAGGCCCTCTACTGGAGTGTCTCGTTGGGCAACTTCTGGTGGGAGACCATCGACTACGCCGACCGGCAGTCGAGCCTCAACGGGCACCAGGCGGTGCTCGATCCCGACGGGGTGTTCCGGGCGGTGGTGGCTCATTCGGATCCCGGCTTCGCCAATTGGCTCGACACCGGAGGCAACCACCACGGTGCCATGATCTTCCGGTGGTTGCGGGCCGAGCGTGCACCGGTGCCGACGGTGCGGGTGGTGCCGGTCTCCGAACTGCCCGGGTCCTTGCCCTCGGGATCCGCTCGGGTGACCGCCGAGGAGCGTGGCCGGACCCTCGACGCCCGCAGGGCCGCTGTCCAGCGGCGCTTCCTGCGTTGATCGGATCGACGTGGACCTAGGTCTCCAGGGAGCCACCGCGGTGGTCACGGGCGGCTCGAAGGGGATGGGAAGGGCCATCGCCGAGCGGCTGGCCACCGAAGGGGCACAGGTGGCGGTGCTGGCTCGTGGGCGGCAGGCGATCGATGACACGGTGGCGGCACTCCACGGTGCCGGCAGTGACGGGTCCTTCGGCCTGACCGTTGACGCCACCGAGCCCGGCGAGGTCGATGCCGCCTTCGCCGAACTGGGCCGGCGCTGGAGCTCGCTCAATGTGCTGGTCAACACCCTCGGACCGAGTGCCGGCCGATTCGAGCAGTTGGAGGACGGCGACTGGGAGGCCTCGTTCGATGTGGGGGTGATGGCCGCGGTCCGGTGCGTCCGGGCGGCACTGCCGCTCCTGCGAGCAGCGCCGTGGGCGAGGATCGTCAATGTGTCGGCGCACTCGACGCAGCGTCAGAGCCCCCTCCTGGTGGCCTACACGGCGGCCAAGGCGGCACTCACCAGTGTGTCGAAGAACTTGTCGAAGTCGCTGGCTCCCGAAGGGATCCTCGTCAACACGGTGAGCCCGGGCTCGATCGTGACCGCCAGTTTCAGCGAGGGCCTTCGTGGGGCCTTCGAGGTCGAGGGCCTCGACGCCACCGACCCGTTCGACGTCATGACCTGGATCGACAAGCACTTCCACCAGCCGGCCGACCTGGGAAGAGCGGGCCTCCCCGAGGAGGTGGCGTCGATCACCGCCTACCTCGCCTCCCACACCAACGGGTACGTGACCGGCGCCAACGTCAACGTCGACGGCGGCTCGGACTTCGTCTGATGCTGGAAGCCGCGTCACTGATCGAGGGAGCGTGCACCCGCACCGGGCTCGACGACTTCGGGGGGACCACCTGGGAGGAAGGACTGACCAGGCTGGTGGACGCCCTCAATGCCGAGGCCACCCTCACTGAGTCGGGCCAGATGATCCTGGAGATGCGGATCGGGATGTTGTTGGCCAACCGCCTTCGCATCACCGCCGTGCTCGATGCGAATCCGGAGATCGTCGACGAAGCGATCGAGGGCCCTCTCTTCATCATCGGCCTTCCCCGAACCGGTACCACCGCGCTCAGCAACCTGGTGGCCGCCGACCCTCAGATTCGCTCGGTCCGGCTGTGGGAATCCTCTGACCCGGTGCCACCACCCGAGGCAGCCACCCAAGACAGTGACCCGCGCATCGACCAGGCTCGCCACGGCCTCGAGGCGATGTACGAGACGTTCCCCAGAATGCGCTCCCTCCACCTCCAGACCGCTACCGGGCCGACCGAGTGCCAGGACCTGCTGGGCATGGAGTTCCGCACTGCGCACTTCGACGGCATGGCCCGGGTCCCGAGTTATGCCGAATGGGCCATCGACTGCGACATGTCCACTGCCTATGCATTCCACCGGCGGGTGCTACAGCTCCTCCAGTGGCACTGCCCTCCCCGGCTCTGGCATCTGAAGACGCCGGTGCACATGCTGGCGCTCGACGACCTTCGTGCCGCGTACCCCGGGGCGAAGTTCCTGTGGACCCACCGCGACCCGGCCGCCGTGCTCGGCTCGGTGTGCAGCCTGATCGCCTACACCCGCAGCTGGGTCAGTGACAGGGACGACGCCGACGAGCTGGGCCGGGAGCAGCTGGCCCTCTGGGCCGAGGCCATCCGCCGGGCCATGGACTTCCGGGACCGCCTCGGGGAGGAGTGGTTCGCCGACATCGAGTTCGCATCGTTGCAGTCCGAGCCGGTGGCCGCGGTGGCCGACGCCTACCAGCGCCTCGGGCTCGATCTGGGTGAGGGGCGCGGACCGGTCGAGGACTGGGCCCGGGCCCATCCTCCGGGAGCGCACGGTGTCCACGAGTTCGCCCTCGACGAATTCGGTCTCGAGGTCTCGGCGGTCCGCCACGCCTTCTCCGCCTACCTCGATCGGTTCGCCGTCTCCGAGTAGGCCGACGGCCACCGCCCCTACGACGAGCAGGCGCCTGCTACTGCACGAGGACCGTGACGCAGGCGTTGGCGCCCCGTCCGATCACGTGGGCCAGGCCGACCCGCGCCCCTTCCACCTGACGCGCACCTGCGGTGCCACGCAATTGGCGGACCAGCTCGACGATCTGACCCAGTGCCGAGGCACCGAGCGGCTCGCCCTTGGAGAGCAGCCCGCCTGACGGGTTGATGGGCCGTCCCCCACCGACCAGGGCGCTGCCGTCAGCGAGGATGGCGGCCTGTTCCCCCGGAGTGCACAACCCGAGCTCGGCCCAGCCCAGCAGCTCGCGGGCGGCGTCGGTGTCCTGGCACTCCACCACATCGACGTCGCCCGGCCCCAGCGCCGCCTGCGCATAGGCGTCATGCGCGGCCAGCGTCGTCGGCGGGGTGATGGCGCCGTCATCGATCCCGCTCAGGGGGGAGTCCTCACCCAGGACGTTCCCAGGCAGGTGCGAGCGGAGCGATATGCCCGCCACGCTCACACCCTTGCCGTCACGCTCGAGAACGACCGCGGCCGCGCCCTCGTTCGGCGAGCACAGCATGAACAGGGTGAGCGGTGGACAGATCATTCGCGAGGCGAGCACCTCCTTGGCGGTGACAGCCTTGCGGTACATGGCATCCGGATTGGCGATCCCGTGGCTGCGGTTCTTGACCACGACCCGGGCGAGGTGATCGACGGTGAGGCCGGTATCCATCAGCAGCCGCTGGGCGCGGAGGGCGAAGTAGGCGGGTGCCGGGGTGAGCCCCGCCGCCTCCTGCCAGGGTGCGAAGAACGACGACCGAATGATGCCTTTGGGCATCTTCTCGACCCCGAAGACGAGGACGCGATCGTGCTGGCCGGACGAGATCGACGCCGCCGCCAGCTGGAGCGCGGCACCCCCCGACGCGCAGCCGGCTTCGACGTCGTAGATCGGGATGCCGGTACCGGCGAGCGAGCCGAGGACGCGGTGCCCGGAGGCGATCCCCCCGTACGCAGTGCCGCAGTAGGCCGCCTGCACAGCATCGACGCCGATGCCGGCCTCGTCGAGCGCGGCGCGGACGGCGACCACACCCATGGTGGTGCCGGTCATCCCCTCGAACCGGCCGAACGGATGCAGGCCCACACCGGTGATCCGTACCGAGCTCATGTGTGGAACGCCCAGGTCAGTGCCGGCTCTCCGTCGGGACCCGGCAACTCCTCGCCGGTCAGTGACACGGGAACGCCCGGTCCGACGCCCGGACCGGAGAGACGGGCCACGATCCGCAGGCGCGGCGTTCCGTCGAGCTCGACGATCCCGATCCCGTAGGGCACCGGCCCGGAGTAGCCGGGCGGCGCCACGGTGACCGTGGTGTGCAGCCACACGGTGCCGGTGTGGGGGAGATCGATGGGCTCCACGTCATCGGCACCGGTGAACGGGCACACCGGCGAGCGGGGGAAATGGCGGAGGCCGCTGGTCGGCGACCAGCCTCCCAGCAGTGACACCCCGCCGCCGTCGTCGACGCGCAGGACGGAGGGGTCGATCGGTCGAACCGGCACGCGTGGACTATGGCACACGGCTCCGGCACATGTCGGGCCCTCCCCCTTGCCGGAGCGATGGCTGACCGCGACCCGGCGAGGGCGGCAGTCGACCGCCCACCACGCCGCCCCGTAGATTGAAGCGATGGACCGGCCAGAGACCGGGGAGTCGTCGGCGACGCCGCTGACCACGGCTGCCTTCCACGAGCTCCTCGACGAGTTGCGCGCCCTCGAGGGTCGGCTGCAGCTCCCGGAGGTGCCGCTCGACGCCCAGAGCGTTCTCGAGGGCTACAAATGGATCTTCTCCATTCTGGCGGTGGGACTGGACGCCTACGTGTGGGCCGACCCCGATCGCCCCCGCTTCGTCGACATCGTCGGGCCGTACCGCAAGTGGGGAGGCGACAACGCCGATGCCTTCTACCAGTACGCCCCCCTCGATCCTCGGCGGACCTACGTGGTCACCGGTCGACGAGGTGACGCCGACTACCTGTCGCTGACGGTCTATGGGGGCCCGTCCGACGGGCGCTACTCCGAACGCATCGTCGGCACAATCAACGACCGATCGCTCGAGTTCGACGAGGACGGTACCTTCTCGATCACCCTCAGCCCTGATCCCCACGACGGGGCATGGATCGAGCTCGCTCCCGACTCGGTGTGTGCCATCACCCGCGACTACCTGTCCGACCCCACCCGGGGCAGGAGGGTGGAGTGGGGCATCGAGACGGCGAACCCCCCACCGACCCGGCGGGAGGACGACGCCGACCTCGCTCGCCGATTCGGGGCGGCGCGCACCTGGGTGCGTGAACAGGCGCAGATCGTCCCGGTGCCCCTTGGAGCGCCGAACACCGTCGACGAGCCCTACCCCGTCTCCAGCACCACCTTCGGCTGGGCTGCCGGCGACGCCGCCTATGCCATGGGCAACTATTCCCTGCACCCGGACGAGGCGCTGGTGCTCGAGGGCCGGTCACCGCCCTGTGTGTTCTGGAACGTCTGCCTGTGGAACCAATTCCTCCACACCTACGACTACGACTACGAACAGGTCACCCGCAACGGCTCCCAAATCGCTTTCGAGCCCGACGGATCGTGGCGCCTGGTAGTGGCCGGACGGGATCCGGGCCATCCCAACTGGATCTCGACGGCCGGCCACGCCCGAGGCCTGATCTGGTTCCGCTGGTTCCTGCCCGAGGAGACACCGTCGCGACCGACCACGCGAGTCGTCCCGGTCAGCGAGTCGGGGATCTCCCGGTGAGCGGTCGACCGGCCCCGGTCGTCCTCGACGACCTCGTCGACCCCCGGTTCACCCCCGAGTTCGCCCAGCTGCGCGAGACGCTTGTCGACGTGGCGCCGGCCTGCCCGCTCGAGCCCGATGCGCTGTGCACCGCCGCCGCCGAGGAGACCGGATTGGGGGACTTCGGGAACGGCGACTTCCGGGGCCGACTCGACGTCCTGTGCCGAGCCCTAGGCGACGAGGCCGGTCTCAGTCCGTCGGGCGTGGTCACCTGGTACAGCCAGCTCGTGCAGCTGTTGAAGAACCGCCTCCTCATCGAGGATCTCCTCTCCCGCCACCCCGAGATCCATGATCTCGAGATCGAGCGACCGATCATCATCTGTGGCCTCCCGCGCACCGGCACCACCCATCTTCACAATCTGATCAGTGCCGATCCTGCCCTGCGGTCCCTGCCCTACTGGGAGAGCCTCGAACCGGTGCTCTCCCCAGCCGAGACCGGTCAGGGGGAGCCAGACCCACGCCTTGGCCGCACCGCCTTCGGCCTCGAGATGCTCGACGCCGCTCTGCCGTACTTCAAGCGGATGCACGAGATGACCGTCACCCATGTGCACGAGGAGATCCAGCTCCTCGCCATCGACCTCTCGACCATGCTGTTCGAGACACAGGGGTTGATGCCGACGTGGCGCGACCATTTCAAGGCCGAGGACCAGACCCCGTCCTACCAGTACCTGCGGACCATCTTGAAGGTCCTCCAATGGCTGCGGGGTGGCACCCGTTGGGTGCTCAAGTCGCCGCAACACCTGGAGCAGTTCGGACCGCTGGCGTCCACCTTTCCCGACGCCACCTTCGTGGTGACCCATCGGGATCCGGCGTCGGTGACCGTGTCGATGGCGACGATGATCGCCTACACGTCCCGCATGGCCGTCGAGGAGATCGACCCCGTTGCCATCGGCCGCTACTGGTCGTCGAGGGTCGAGGATCTCTTCCGGGCCTGCACCGACGATCGGGAATTGCTCCCGAGTGACCGATCGATTGACGTCACCTTCGACCGGTTCATGGCCGACGACGTCGCCATGGTCGAGCAGATCTACTCCGTTGCCGACCAGCCGTTCACCCCCGCCGCCCGCAGCGCCATGGAGGAGTTCATGGCCGGCCACCCCCGCGGACGGCACGGGACGGTCAAGTACCAGCCCGAGGTGCTGGGCATCGACCGGTCCGAGCGCTACGAGGCCCTCGCCTTCTACACCGAGCGCTTCGGCATCGTGCGGGACGACCCCTTCCGCTGATGGTCGCACCTTCTTCGCACGGCAGGGATCGTCCGTCTCCATGACGTGGCCGGAGGGCTGGACCGAATCGGTTCGGCGGGGCTGGGATAGGGTCGGTGAAGACCGTGACTGGCGCTTCGAGGTGGACCACCACCGGGGAGCGGTCTCGGCCAGCGGGTTGTCGCTGGCCGCCGAGCCGTGCGCCTGGGCGGTTGGCATCTTCGTCCAGGAGGAACCATGACCACTCCCGAAGCGACCGCGTTCCAGTCTGCGCTCACCGTGATCGGCTCGGCGGAGCCACGGGTTGCAGCAGCCATTGCCGCCGAGCTCGACAATCAACGCAAGCAGCTCAAGCTCATCGCCTCGGAGAACTATGCGTCCCCGGCGGTGCTGTTGGCCATGGGCAACTGGCTGTCGGACAAATATGCCGAGGGGACTCCGGGACACCGCTTCTATGCCGGGTGCGAGTTCGTCGACGAGATCGAACGACTGGCGGTCGACCATGCCAAGGCGGTGTTCGGGAGCGACCACGCCTACGTGCAGCCCCACTCGGGCATCGACGCCAATCTGGTGGCCTTCTGGGCGATCCTTGCCGCCCGGGTCGAACAGCCGCGCCTTGCCGCATTGGGGATCGGTCACGTGAACGACCTCGAGGTGGCCGACTGGGAGGCCCTACGGCGGGAGCTGACCGGACAACGGATGATCGGCATGTCCCTCGATGCCGGCGGGCACCTGACGCACGGATTCCGACCCAACATCTCCGGAAAGTTGTTCGAACAGAGGAGCTACGGCGTCGACCCCACCACCGGGACGCTCGACTACGACAGCATCAGGCAACTGGCCCACGAGTTCCGTCCGCTCATCGTGATGGCCGGCTACTCCGCCTATCCACGCAATCCGAACTTCCGAATCCTGCGCGAGATCGCCGACGAGATCGACGCCACGCTTCTGGTCGACATGGCCCACTTCGCCGGACTGGTGGCCGGCGGTGTGCTCACCGGCGACCTCAATCCGATCCCCTTCGCCCACGTCGTCACCTCAACCACCCACAAGTCCCTCCGAGGTCCCCGAGGAGGGTTCGTGTTGTGCACGTCGGAGTACGCGGGGTTCGTCGATCGGGGCTGTCCGATGGTCCTCGGTGGCCCCCTGCCCAATGTCATGGCGGCCAAGGCGGTCGCCTTCGCCGAGGCACGACGGCCGATGTTCGCTGCCTACGCCAGACAAGTAGTGGTCAATGCCACCGCGTTGGCCGAGGGGCTGGCCCGTCGGGGGGCGCAGCTGTCGACCGGTGGCACCGACAACCACCTCGTCCTGGTCGACGTGCAGGCCAGTTTCGGGGTCACCGGACGCCAGGCGGAGGCCGCGCTCGTCGAGGCCGGTGTCGTCACCAACCGCAACTCGATCCCCGGCGATCGCAACGGCGCCTGGTACACCTCGGGCATCCGCCTCGGGAGCCCGGCGCTCACCACGCTCGGGTTGAACGCTGACGAGTTCGACGAAGTGGCCGCCATCATCTGCGACGTGCTGGCGGCAACCGAGCCGGCATCGACGGCCACCGGCCTCTCGAAGGCTCGCTATGCCGTCCCTGCCTCCGTCACCGATTCCGCCCGACGGCGGTGTACAGACCTGTTGACCGCCCACCCCCTGTACCCGACGGTCGAGCTCAGCACCGAGGGCCTCTAGCCAGTCTGGTCGGCAGGGTCGTCAATGGCAGACGCCATTGGGGCTGCACGCTGGGGCGTCAACGCCAGTCACGATGATCGTGGCGTGCCACGAGCCGGCCGGGTCCCCCAGGAGCGGGATGGCGACTGCGGCGGTGCCCAACCGCTGGGCCTTGAAAGTGACCTGCACGCCCTCGCCCCCGTATGCCCACTGGCCGTAAAACGTCAGGACCGATCCCCTTCCCTTGGTGACTGCGGCCCGACCCCACCTGCCCGTACCCGGAGCGGGGAGCAGGACCGTGACGTTCATGCCGGTGAGCACCCCGGTCCCGACGTATCCACTGGGCCGATCGTCGATCACATACGTGTCCGACGGTCCACTGGCGGCGCCACCGAAGGTGCCGGCGTTGCCGGCCGGGGCGCGACCTTGTACCGGGGCCGGGGCCGGGGCCGGGGCCGGGGCCGGGGCCCGACCGGCCGTCGACGACGTCGCCTGGTGGGAAACGGTGTCGGCCCCCACCAGGACCGATGAGGTGGCCAGGACGATGAGGGCCACCGCGGCCACGCCGCCCCCGATGGTGCGGCGGTGACGGCGGCCCAGCGCCTCGGCCCGCCGATCCACCTCGATTCTGAAGTGCCCGACGGACGATGAGAATGGAGGAGCCTCCATGTCACGCATCGCCCAGGCCGCCCAACTCCTCGTCGGTCAGGGCTCTTCGCAGTGCGGAGAGCCCCCGCGAGGCATGCTGCTTGACCGAACCGGTGGAACAGCCGAGGACCTGGGCGATCTCTCGTTCACTGAGGTCCATGAAGTACCGCAGCGCGACCACCTCCCGCTGCCGCTTCGACAGCCTGCACAGCGCCTGACGGACGGCGACATCGTCCGCGGTCTGGGCTTCCGCTACTCCGGCGCCACCCTCGGCGTCGTGACGTCGCCGCCGCAGGGCCTTCCGCCACAGATCGATGGACCGGTTGGCCGCCACTCTGGTCACCCATCCGTCGGGCTCCCGGTCGAGCCTGTCCCAATGACGCAGGGCCCGTGCCATGGTGTCCATCGCCACGTCTTCGGCATCCTCGCGATTCCTCACTATCTGGAAGCTGGCCCTGTAGGCACGCAGGAAAAGGCGCTCGAAGGCTTCGTCAAATCCGGAAGGCCCACCTTCTCCCTCGGCGCCGTCACCATCCTCAGGGATCACTCGTCATCGCCAGTACTACGAACGGGAAGACGGTTGGGTTGACATCTTCATCAGAGAACTCCGTGGGACGAGGGTATTCCAGCTGGCCGCGACCCGGGAGCCCGGGGGTGTCAACCAAGGTGGGCCCCCATTCGTACTCACAGAGTGAGCACATCGGCCCCCCAGAGCAGCACCGGTAGGGGTGCCACGCTCCCCACCGGGCCGTGGGCCAGGTGGTGGGCATCGCTGCTCATCGGCGCACTGGCCGTGACCGGGGCGGCATGCGGCGGCGCCACCGGTGCCGTCCAGTCCACGACCACGCTGGCCCGGGCGCCGGCCACCACGACGGCCATCGCCCCCTGCCCGCAACGACGGAACCCGTACGCGCCGGGCCCGATCGACCCGTCACCGACCCGGCCCGGTCTCGCCGACACCATGGTGCCCCCCGGGCCGTCGTCGTTGTCGGTGTGTCGCTATGCCGGCGTGAATCAGCCGGATGAGGCCGGGACGCTGGAGCGATCCCATGTGGTGACCGGACCGGCACTGGCCCAGCTCGTGGCCTACCTGGACATGCCGACGTGGCAGGTCATCCCTGCCGGTGCCGGCTACAACTGCCCGCTGTCCGAGGGTCGGGTCGACCTCCTCCAGTTCGACTATCCGTCCGGTCCCGGGGTGACGGTCACCGTCGACACCGATGGCTGCCGCTCCGCATCGAATGGGGTGCGCACCGTGGCGGGAGATGAGATCGGTGCGCACCTGGCCCGCTGGGTGGGGACCGACCGCTGACCCGACACCTGATCAGCACCCATCGGGGGTGAGTCCGGCTCGATCCTGAGGTCGGCCTCGCCCAGGCCTGGTGCCCATTTTTACCATCTTCTGCCCATAATCGGGCAAATCTGTTGCATTTCCTCAGCAGATGGCTCATGATGCTGGTCGTGGCGACTGGGGAATGGGACGAACTGGTGGATCGCCTGGTGGCCACCACCGCCCTCCCGGCCGGCGTGGCCAGGCGAGTCGTCGAGGAGGTCGTGGCCTACTGCGGCGAATCGGCGGAGGAATTCATCCGTCGGCGGCATCATGAGCTCCAGTCGGGTGGGCTGACCAACGCCGAGGCGTTCGGGCGGATCGCCTCCGAACTGGTGGCCCGCCCGGTTGCCGCCCCTCCCTTCACCGAGCGCCAGGTCCGGCGCGCCATCTACGGCTAGGAGCGAACTCATGTGTGGCATCGTGGCCTACATCGGCCCCAACAACGCCATCCCCATCCTTTTCGAGGGCCTTCAGCGACTCGAGTACCGCGGGTATGACTCCGCCGGGGTGGCCGTCACCGGGCGCCGCGCCCTCAAGATGCACAAATGCGCCGGCCGGGTCGACGAGCTTGTCGAGTCGGCGCCGAAGCTCCTGCGCGGCACTGTCGGCATCGGGCACACCCGGTGGGCAACCCACGGCCAGCCGACGGACGCCAATGCCCATCCCCACCTGGATGCGTCCAAGTCCGTGGCCGTGGTGCACAACGGGGTAATCGAGAACGCCACGGAGCTGCGGGCCACGGTCCTGGCCGATGTCGCATTCAGCTCGGAGACCGACAGCGAGGTGCTGGCCCACCTCATCGCCACCCGACCCGAGGAGGAGTTGGAGGATGCGGTGCGCGCCGCGCTCCTCCTGGTCGAGGGAGCCTACGGGATCGCGGTGATCGATCAACGCCAACCCGACCGCATCGTGGTGGCCCGCAACGGGAGCCCGGTCCTGCTCGGTATCGGGAAGGGTGAGCATTTCGTGGCTTCCGACGCCGCTGCCCTCGTCCGGTACACCGATCAGGTCGTCTACCTGGACGACCGGGAGATGGCCGTGCTCCGCGCCGATGGGTTCCGCACCTTCACCCTCGATGCCGAACCGACGAGCAAGCTGCCCATCACCGCGTCGGTCTCCAAGGCGGCGCACGACAAGGCCGGCCACGCCGACTTCATGCACAAGGAGATCTTCGAGCAACCGGTCTCGGTTGAACAGGCACTGCGTGGTCGGCTCGACCATCGCTTCGCCAGCGCTCATCTCGGCGGCATCGAGCTGACACCCCGCGAGGTGCTCGAGCTCCGGCGGGTCAAGGTCCTCGGCTGTGGTTCCGCGTTCTATGCCGGGCTGGTCGGCGCTCATCTGATCGAGAGCCTGACTCGCATCCCGGCCGATGCGGAGCCGGCGTCGGAGTTCCGCTACCGCAATCCGGTGATCGAGCCGGACACCCTCTATGTCGCCGTCAGCCAGTCCGGGGAGACCTACGACACCCTCGCCGCCGTGCGGGAGATCAAGCGCAAGGGCGGCCGGGTGATCGGTATCGTCAACACGCCGGGCAGCACAATCGGACGCGAGTGCGAGTCGGGGATCTATCTCCATGCGGGAATGGAGGTCTCGGTCACCTCGACCAAGACGTTCACCTCGACGGCGGTGGTCTTCGCCCTTCTCGCTCTCCACCTCGGTCGCATCCGGGACATCGGTCCGGCCGACGGCTCGCGGCTGATTGGCGCCCTCGAGATGCTGCCCAAGCAGATCGAGGAGATACTGGCCGGAGAGGAGGCCATCGCTGCCGTCGGCTCCCGTCTGGCCGCCGTGTCCAGCGTGTTCTACATCGGACGGGTCCGTAGCTACCACGTGGCCCTCGAAGGTGCCCAGAAGCTCAAGGAGGTTTCCTACATCCATGCCGAGGCCTATCCCGCGGCCGAGCTCAAGCACGGGCCCCTGGCCCTGGTGGGACCGGACATCCCCACCGTGGTGATCGCCCCCGACGACGAGGTGTGGGAGAAGAACATGGCCTCCATCGCCGAGATACAGGCCCGGAGGGGCCCGGTCATGGTGGTAACCAACTCGCCCGCACCCGTCCCCGGGGTGGATGACGTGCTGACCGTCCCGACCACCGAGCCGGAGCTCCAACCGATCCTCCTCGGCATCCCGCTCCAGTTGGTGGCGTATCACACGGCACTGGCCCTCGGCCGCGACATCGACAGGCCCCGCAACCTGGCCAAGAGCGTGACCGTCGAATGAACCGGCCGGTGGCGCGGCGCAGCCGATGCGCCTACCCCGGACGCAGAATCTTCTCGATCTCTGCCAGCTCCTCGGCGACGAAGCCGAGCGCATCGATCGTCGCCACGTTCTGCTCCAGCTGATTCAGGCTGCTCGCTCCGACCAGGGTCGAGGTGACTCGGGCGTCCCGCACGGTCCAGGCCAGGGCCATCTGCGCCAGGGTCTGGCCGCGCCGCTTGGCGATCCCGTCGAGCGCTCGCACCTTGGCCAGGCTCTCGTCGTTCAGTTGGGCGCGGTCCAGGGTTCCCGCCGTCTGACTGGCACGGCTCCCCTCGGGCACTCCCCCCAGGTAGCGGTCGGTGAGCAGCCCCTGGGCCAGCGGGGAGAACACGATGCACCCCACCCCCAGATCGCCGAGCGTGTCCAGCAGGCCGTACTCGGGCCAGCGATTGAACATCGAGTACGAGGGCTGATGGATGAGGAGCGGAGTCCCCAGCTGCGCCAGTATCCGCGCCGCGTGGGCGGTGTGCTCGGGTGGGTAGGAGGAGATCCCCACGTAGCGAGCCTTTCCCTGGCGAACTGCAGTGTCGAGCGCGCCCATGGTCTCCTCCAACGGAGTCTCGGGATCGAGCCGGTGGGAGTAGAAGATGTCGACGTAGTCGAGACCCATCCGCCGGAGACTGGCGTCGAGACTGGCCAGGAGGTACTTGCGCGACCCGCCGTCACCGTAGGGACCCGGCCACATGTCGTACCCCGCCTTGGTGGAGATGATCAGCTCATCGCGGTACTGGGCGAGGGACCCGTTGATCACCGTGCCGAGGTTGGACTCCGCCGACCCGTAGGACGGCCCGTAGTTGTTGGCCAGGTCGAAATGCGTGATCCCCAGGTCGAACGCTCTGGTCAGCATGGCGTCGATCTCTTGTGGCGGTCGCGCGTCACCGAAGTTCTGCCACAGACCGAGCGAGACCAAGGGGAGCTTGAGGCCGGATCGCCCACATCGTCGGTACTCCATGTGCTCGTAGCGTTCATCGGCGGCGAGATGAGCCATCTCACCAACGTAGATCAATCCATCGGGCCGGGAGCTGGGCCGATGGATTGGATCCGGGGATGTGTCGCACACGCCACCTGGCCTAAGGTTGTCGGCGTGCCAGATCGCCATCGAGCCACGCCGGACTGCATGACGCGGCCGATCCACCTCGCGTCATGATCGACCTCCCCGAGGTGATGCCGGCAGCCGTCTACCGCCGCCCGGGGGAAGTGGTGGTTGAGGAGCGCCCGGTGCCCCGACCGGGGCCGGGAGAGGTATTGGTCGAGGTCGACCACTGTGGCATCTGTGGGTCGGACATCCACATGCTGCTCGAGGGGTGGGGTGACAAGCCGGGACTGGTTGCCGGCCACGAGTTCACCGGTGTCATCGCTACCCTGGGCGCGGGGGTGGCGGGCTGGGAGATCGGCGAGACCGTGGTCGGCGGCTCGTCCCCCAAGTGCGGGCGATGCCGCCGTTGCCTGGAAGGGAAGCCTTCGCAGTGCGAGAACCGGCAGGGCTCGATCGTCGACGGCCATGACGGTGCCTTTGCCCGGTACGTGTTGGTGCGCGAGGCGTCGCTCCTCCGCGTCCCCCCCGGACTGACCGCGCGCCAGGCTGCGCTGGCCGAGCCGATGGCGGTGGCGTTGCACGGGATCACCCGGTCCGGCGCGGCCCTGGGCGACAGCGTGATGGTCATCGGCGCCGGACCCATCGGAGCGCTCTCCATCGCTGCCCTGGTGGCATACGCCATCGGGCCGGTGATCGCCGTCGAGCCGGGGGAGCGCCGCAAGCAGTTGGCTCGTGACCTCGGCGCCGCCGAGGTCCTCGATCCCACCGACCTCGAGCGGTTCCCACCGTGGGAGCCCGAGCGGATCTCCGACCGGGCCACTCACGTCGTGCTCGAGTGCTCGGGCAAGAAGGAGGCCATGGAGATCGGGTTCCACCAGTTGCGCCGAGGTGGCACCCTGGCCTTGGTGGGGGCGGGGATCGAGCATCCGGCGTTCGACCCCAATCGCTTCGTCCTCAACGAGCTGCATGTCGTTGGGTCGTTCATCTACGACAAGGGCGGCTTCGAGCGCGCTCTGGAGCTGCTCGCCTCTGATGGCTTTCCGACCGACCTGCTGATCGAGGCCGACGACGTTCCCCTCGACCGCCTGTCCGACGCGCTGGTTGGCCTGGCCGAGGGTCGTTATGCCGGCAAGGTCATGGTGGTCCCGCGCCTGTCCGACGGGGTTCACGCCGTCCGGACGGAGGTCGGTGGCGAACGATGACCCACCCGTACTATCCGACCGGTAACCCGCACTTCAATCACGTTGCCATGAGCATGCCCGCCGACCTGCTCGACGAGGGGAATCGCACCGACATCTGCACGTTCTGGCGTGAGGTCTTCGGGTTCGACGAGATAGCGGTCATGACTGAGGACCGCCACCGTCTCATCCTGTCGTGCGTGCACTGGGACCAGTTCATCTTCCTCATCGCCGAGGACGACCCCATGCGCTGCCCGCGCATGGACCATTTCGGTTTTGCGGTGGGGTCGCTGGAGGAGCTCCAGGGCGTCCAGTCGCGTGCCGAGGCCTTTCGCCAGCGCGACGACCGGGTCGATCTGATCGATCTCCACACCGACGACCAAAACGTGGTCAAGATCCACTCGCTCTACGTCAGCTACCTGCTGCCCATGATGTGCGAGGTGCAGTGGTGGGAGTTCGCGGCGTGAGCCCCGGGGCGCCCGCGCCGTCGGCCGGGAACGGGTCCTTGCAGGTCGGGGTGTTCGTCCCGCAGGGGTGGAAGCTCGAGTACACCGGATGGAGTGGTACTGATGCATGGGCCCGATCGGTGGAGCTGGCACAGTTGGCCGAAGCGCTCGGGTACGACCACCTGTGGGTATACGACCATGTCGAGACGGTGCCGCGGCGGGAGCCGACCCATGTGTTCGAGGCGTTCACCATGCTGGCCGCGCTCTCGCAACAGACGTCGCAGGTCGGGTTGGGCCAGCTGGTGACGTGCGCGTCCTACCGCAACGCCGGCCTGCTGGCCAAAGAGGCAGCCTGCGTCGATGTGTACTCGGGCGGCCGACTCATCCTCGGGCTGGGGGCGGGATGGTTCCACGAGGAGTATCACTCCTACGGGTACGACTACCCGTCCAATCCCGTGCGCCTGGCCGTACTGGACGAGACACTCGAGGTGATCCGAAGGCTTTGGACGGAGGAGACGGTCAGCTTCGAGGGGATCCACCTGCATTTCGACGGTGCCTACTGCGACCCCAAGCCGGTCCAGCAGCTGCCACCGGTGCTGGTGGGCGGGGGCGGGGAGAAGGTCAATCTGCGTATCGCCGCCCGGAGGGCCGACCTCACCAATTGGCAGGTCAGCCTCGAGTCGTTCGAGCGCAAGTCCACGCTGCTGGCCCAGTACTGCGAGGAGATCGGACGACCCTTCGAGGAGATCACCCGAACCCACGGTCCGGACTGCCGACTGTTCGACACCGAGGCGGACACGCTGGCCTGGTGCGAGTCCGAGGGCGGTGGGGGACTGTGGGAGGGGACGCCGACCGAGCGGTACCTGGCCGAAAACCTGGTCGGTACGGTCGACCAGGTGATCGAGAAGACCCAGGCCTTCGTCGATGCCGGCTGCCGGGGCCTGATCCTCTGGCTGCGCGACTACCCGGGTGACGAGACCTTGCGCCGGTTCATGGCCGACGTGGTGCCGGCACTGAAAGTTCCCTGACCGCCGGCGAATCGGCTACCCCGTCGAGTTGGTCGAGGTCGTCGACGAGGTCGTCGAGTTGTGCGCATCGATCTTGTACAGGATCTCCTCGGCCAGGTTCGTGACCTGGGTCAACGAGCTGGTCCCGGTGACGAACGTCTGGAGCGTGCCCTGGAGGGTGACCACCGTGGTCACCGTGCCGGAACCGGAGGTCTGGCTGAAGGAGTACGCCTCGCTCCCCAGTGCGGGGACCGAGGTGGTGGTCACGTGGTGGGACTCGATCTTCGACCGATCGGCCGCGAACGTCTTTGCGTCGGCGCTGATGTCGTATTCGATGATCACCGACTGGGCGAGAACCGCCGCCTTGTAGGTGCAGGTGGTCACCGCCCCGTGGACGAGCGGAGTCGGCTCCTCCACCGTCACCCCCATGGTGGTCCCGACCTCAGAACCCGAGAGCAGCGCGCATGCCGTCTGCTCACCGCTGGTGGAGGCCGCGGAGGTCGTGGAGGTGGCGCCCGTCGACCCGGTCGTGGTGCTCGACCCGGAGGATCCTGCAGGGGAGCTGGAACAAGAAGCCAGGGCCACGCTCACCATCAACGTCAGGACAAGGGCCCCGAGGAGTGTCCACGTTCGTTGAACGCTTACGGTTGTGGCGGGCATTCGGCGCACGATACACGGCGCAGAGAACCCGCTGATTGCAACGCCACCCGTCGCCTCGGACAGGGATCGAGACGGAGGCGGCCTGCGGCCCGACCGGTCGCTGCGGACGGGCTGCCCGGTCGGCAGTCGATCGCACCTGATGGGTGGCAACACCGCTACGGAGTGCATTCGTTCACGTCCTTTTCACTTTGGTTCACAACCATTTCACCCTGATGACGCGCGTTTGACGTTGTCGTTTCCACCCGCCGGTGTTAGCAACAACAGTGGACGGAAGCGCACCAGCTGGTGCAAGGACGAAAAGGAATGTGATCCATGCGGCGAGGTTCTCGCGGAGCGGTCGTCATCGCCTGTATCGCGGTCACCGCGATGGCGACTCTGATAGGAACGGCGGCGAATGCCGATGCGGCGAGCAGCAAGCCAGGGGTGCCGACCGGGGTGATCGCTCAACCCGGCGACGGTGCTGCGTCGGTCAGTTGGACGCCTCCGAGCAACAGCGGCGGCTCCCCGATCATCGGATACGCGGCCTCTGCTGGGAGCAAGGCGTGCACCACCACCGGGGCGACAACCTGCACCATCAGCGGGCTGCGCAACGGGCAGAACTACAAGGTGAAAGTCAAGGCCACCAACAGTCAGGGCACCGGCAAGCGCTCCTCCATCGTCGACGTGGAACCGGGGCTTCCGGGGGAACCGACCGGCGTGGCCACGGTCGCTGAGAACGGCGCCGTTCTGGTCAGTTGGACGCCTGCTGCGGACAACGGGAGTCCGATCTCCAACTACAACGTGGTGGCGGCACCGGGTCCCCGCGGCTGCAACGCGGCGGCAACCACCTCGTGCACCGTGGCCGGCCTCACCAACGGCATCATCTATACCTTCACGGTGAGCGCCACCAATGCCAAGGGCACCGGGGCCGCCTCCGACCCCTCCGCCCCCACCACGCCCGCCACCGTCCCGGGGGCGCCGACCGGCGTGTCCGCCACGGCCGGCGACGGCTCGGCCACGGTCAGCTTCAGCCCACCGGCATCCGACGGCGGCTCGGCCATCATCGGCTACACGGTGACGGCCACCGACACCACCAACTCGGTCAACGGTGGCGAGATCGGAACCGGCGCAGGAAGCCCGATCGCGGTGTCCGGCCTCACCAACGGTGACAGCTACACGTTCACGGTGACGGCCACCAACGGCGTGGGCGCCGGCTCGGCCGGCGGGGCCTCCGCGGCCGTGACACCGGCCACCGTGCCCGACCCGCCCACCGACGCGTCGGCGGCTCCGGATGGGAGCGATGACCCTGGTGTGTTGGTCGTCTCCTTCACCCCCGGCTTCGACGAGGGTTCGCCGATCGTCGCCGACGGCTACACGGTGACCATCACCGATCAGACCAACCCGAGCGACCCGAACAACGGGTTGACGGTGGATGGATCGGACAGCCCCATCACGGTGAGCGGGCTTACCAGCGGTGACACCTACAGCTTCACGGTGATGGCCACCAATGGCATCGGCACCGGCACCCCATCGTCGCCGTCGGTCGGGGTGCCCTCCCCCTAGAGGGGGGAGCCCGGGCAAGGTCGGGCCGGGCCCGTCCGACCAGGGACGTCGCCGTCACGAGGCAGTGGCGTTGACGTCCAGGGTCAGGCTCGGGAGGGGTTCGCCCCCCTGGGCCAGGTCGAAGGTGACCGTCGACGTTCCCGGGCTCGCCGAGGTCACCACCAGGGGCGCCGTCGATCGGCCGTCGACCACCCGCAAGGATCCCGACGCGGGGGAGATGGTCGTCCCCGCCGAGGGAACGGCATGCCACATGACCGTACGGGGCGAGCCCGACCCCCCCGATGCCTCCTGGACGCCGAGGAGGAAGGTGGCCGATCCCCCGGTGGCCACGGTAAGGGACCCGCCGGGTGTGGTGAAGGCCACCGCCGGGGCGGCGCCGTGCGAGAAGGACGGGGGGGCTGCCGATGGAGCCGACCCCCACGCCTTGTCGGGCGCGTTACCCAGGTCCACTGAGAGGTCCGCTCCCTCGGACAGGGCCGAGGCCGGCAACCACGGCTTGTCCCACGTCGAGGATCCACCCGATCCGATGGCCAGCCGGGCGCCCTCGATGTACCCATCAGGGGCATGGGAGCCGGATATGGCAAGGGTGCGGCCGTTGCCCAAGGTGATGTCCACCCGGGGGAAGAGGGGGCTGGTCATCGCCAGGTTGGCCACGCCGGGGGTCTCGGGGTAGAGGCCCAGGGCGGCCCAGACGTACCACGATGACAGCGCCCCGAGGTCGTCCTCGCCCGGCTCCGAGGCCGGGGCCAGCGAGTAGAGCTGGGTCATGATGCGGCGCACCACCGCCTGGGTGCCCGAGGGGTCGCCGGCGTAGTCGTACTCGAAGGGAGCCCACTCGTCGGGCTCGTTCCCGGCCCAGTCGTACGGCGCGAACCGGGTCGCATTGAGGGAGGTGAAGAACCCGTCGAGCTCGGTCACCGCCGCCCGGTCCCCTCCCATCAGCCCGAAGAGCCCGGCCAGGTTCTGTGGGACGGCCCAGGTGTACTGGATGGCGTTGCCCTCCTCGAATCCCTGCTGGGCCACCCCCTGGGCCTGGTCGGCCGGACTGGCCGGTTGAAAGGCCGGGCCGGACGGGAAGCTCCCGTCGGCCTGGCGGGCGGCCAGGTACCCGGTGGCGGGATTGAACAGGTTCTGCCAGTTCTGACCGCGTTTGGCGAAGAGCCCGGCTTCCGTGTTGTCGCCGACCGCCCCGGCCAGCTGGGAGATCGAGAAGTCGTCGACGGAGTATTCGAGGGTCTCGGATCCCCCGTCGGTGTAGGGGTAGGAGGTGGCGTCGTAGGTGAGGGCGGGCACCCATCCGTGAGCCTCGTACTCCTCGAGGTTCTGCCGCTCGGTCACGAACCCCGATTCAGGCACGGTGGCGCCGTGCACCATGTCCTTGAGCGCCTCCCCCACATTGAACTGGCGCGCCCCGTAGGCGTAGGCGTCGGCGATGATCGGATCGGCGGAGTCCCCGTCCCACTGTCCGGCGTCGTTGTCGGCGATGCCCCATCGAGGGAGGAACCCGCCCTTGGTCTGGGCAGCGTCGTTGAGCATCGACTGGACCATCTGCGAGGTGGGCCCGGGCAGCAAGGTGGCCAGAAGAGGGACCTCGGACCGGTAGATGTCGCACTCGGAGAAGTTGGCGTACTGCACATGCCCGGAGGCAAGTGTGTGGACTCGGTGGTCGAAGCCGATGTATTGGCCGTCGTCGTCGCTGAACACCGAAGGGAACAACAACGAGTGGTACAGCGCCGTGTAGAAGGTGCGCTGCGCGGTGCGAGTACCGCCCTGGACGGCCATCCGGCCCAACAGCCCGTTCCACTCCGCGGTGGCCGCATGGGAGACCTTTTGGAAGTTCCACCCCGGGTTCTCGGCGGCCAGGTTTCCGGCCGCGCCGGCGGCCGAGACGAAGGAGATGCCCACCTTGGCCAGGATCGTCTGGCTCGCCGGTTGCGCGCTTTGGAGGAAACTCACCCAGGCCCCGCAGCTGGTGGTCGACGTGCCGGCGCAGGAACCACCAGGGCCCACCGAGCCGTTCTGCCACGTGCCACTGGTGGCGAACGGCCGGGAGAACTGGGCGTCGAAGTGGAGCGTGTAGTTGCCGGGGATGCCGCAGAAATCGCCGCTGGTCACCGATCCCACCAGTTCGTTGTTCCCCACGACCTGGACCCGCGAGGCGGTCGAGCCGTTGGCGGAGTCGCTGACCTTGAACAGAAGACCGTCGCCACCGGTCGTGGCGGCACCGGCAGCGGGTGGGGAGGCAGGGAAGGTGAACGCCCCGAGGGCGCTCCTGGTGGTGGCGGTGAGCTGGACCCCGATGTCCTGGCCCCCGCTGGCCGGGCCGAGTCTCACCGCATAGTTGCCCGCCGAGGACTGCTCGTTGGCATGGGAGAAGGGTTGGACAGCGGTGTCGGGGTCGGCGGGGATCGGGCCCGAGACGGGCAGAATGGGAATGTCCCCGTAGATGGCGCAGCCCGGTCCCGAGAGGTGGGTCAGGCTGAATCCGGAGATGTTGGCGTCGGCGTAGTCGTACCCCGAGCCGGTGGTGACCTGACGGTCCGGTGAGGTGTCGGGGCTGAACTGGACCATGCCGAGGGGCACGGAGGCCCCCGGGTACTCGCTCACGTTCCCCGGCGCGGCCGCTCCGATTCCGGTCCCGGCCTCGGGATCGACCAGGGCGGCCGGCCCGCCCGACGTCGCCCCCAGGGGGAGGGCGATGGGCGACCCGGCCGGGTCGCCGGGGGCCGCCGTCGGCGTTGCCCCGGCGTGACCGCCGTTGGTGGCCGCGGCTCCGGCGCCCGCCACCGTCACCAGGACCGCCCCGGCCACGGCGAGCACCTTCCAACGTCGGGGCGGCTTCGACATGGGGAAACCCTAGGTCCCGCCATCCCCGCCCGCCCGCCGGACCGCTCCGTCCGGTGCGCCACAGTCCTAGGGTGACCACCGTGGACGAGACGGTCGCAGCCCTCGCCGAACAGCAGGCCGAGCTGGAGAGCCTGTTGGTCGGGTTGTCCGCGGGGCAATGGCATTCGGCCACCCGATGCGAGGGATGGGATGTCGCCGACGTGGTGCTCCATCTGGCCCAGTCCGACGAGTTGGCGATCGCCAGCGTCACCGGCCGCTTCGACCAGCTGGCCTCGCAGCGGTCCGGCGCGCCGGTCGGCGGACTCTCCGTCGACGAGAGCGCCGCCTTGATGGTCGAGCGTGAGCGAGCCCTGCCGCCCGCTGAGCTCTTCGGGCGTTGGACGTCGACCACGGCACATCTGGTGGAACTCCTCGACGGGATGGACCTGTCCACCCGAGTGTCCTGGGTGGCCGGGACGCTGTCGGCCCGGACCTTGGCCACCACCAGACTGGCCGAGACCTGGATTCATGCCGGTGACATCGCTGATGCCCTGGGACGGGAATTGGCGGCCACCGATCGCCTTCGCCTCGTCGCCCGGTTGGCCTGGCGGACCCTGCCCTATGCCTTCGGCTCCGCAGGCCTGACCCTGGGCGGCCCGGTGGCGTTCCGGCTGACCTCGCCGAGCGGCGACGCCTGGGAGTTCTTGCCCGACCAACCGGCGGTCACCATCATCACCGGACCCGCCGCCGACCTCTGTGAAGTGGCGGCGAGACGACGGGACCCGGCCGCAACGTTTCTGACCGGCGACGGCCCCGACGCCGCCGACGTCCTCGCCCTGGTGCGCACCTATGCCTGACGCCGTCCCCGTCGACGGATCCGCCTAGG